>Ga0222622_10000010_pt1 | contig 215203 bp, 178 predicted proteins | sample PLM2_5_b1metaG_FD_177335 | JGI IMG/M metagenome (GOLD analysis project Ga0222622, IMG submission 177335) | Groundwater sediment microbial communities from an aquifer in East River, Colorado, USA - PLM2_5_b1 | ecosystem: Environmental > Terrestrial > Soil > Riparian zone | place: USA: East...
TTCGCACTCCGTGACCGTCGCCGCGGTGAACCAGCCGCCGGTCGCCTCGTTTACCAAGAGCTGCAGCGGGCTGACGTGCAGTTTCACGAGCACGAGCAGCGATCCCGACGGCTCGATCGCCAGCTACAGCTGGACCTTTGGCGACGGCGGGACCTCGACCGCGGCGAATCCGTCGCACACGTATGCAGCGGGCGGCACCTATACGGTGACGCTCACGGTAAGGGACAACGGCGGCGCCTCTGCATCGACGTCGCAGAGCGTCACGGTCACAGCGCCGAATCAAGCGCCCGTGGTGAACGCCGGGCCCGACGACAAGGTCTTGACCGGCCTGCTCTTCACGGAGACCGCGACGTTCACCGATCCGGACAACGGGCCATGGACGTATCGAATCGATTGGGGTGACGGGTCGTCCACGACCGGCAGCATGTCGAGTCCGGGTACGATCTCGAAGGGGCATACGTACATCACGATTCTGCCGCGGAACTTTACGATCCGCGTGACGGTGACGGACAGCAAGGGTGCCTCAGGGTCGGACACGAAGGTCGTCTCGGTGCTGTTGCTGTGAGCGCGCGGTCGTGCTGTATGGTCTCGGACCACTAGCGCCTAGCACGCGATGAGCACGGGGCCGGTGCGAGGCCGTTCCAGAAGGCTGCCGAGGATCCTCGGCGCCGCCCTGCTTGCTGCAGCTTGTAGTGACTCGGTCAGCCCGCGCGCTCCTTCGGAGCGTGGCGGGCTCGACCGTCCCCTGTTCTCGTTCTCTCCGAACGGGATCGGCCAAAGCGGGACAAATAACGGGTCGCTCAACGAAACCGGACACTTCCTGGCCAAGGGGTTCGATCCCAAGAACCCGCGCCACGGTGACGCGGTGATCGCGACGGTCTTTTGGCTTGGACAGACCAACATCGTCGATTCCGTGGTCGACTTCGTCGCAAGCACCCCCAATACGCGCGTCGGCAACACCTATCACGCGATCGATTACGTCACGGCGGGTGGGTACTCGATGGCGACATACGTCGCCACGAACATCCAGAACTTCCCGGACTCGAGCTCGGTGTCGGGCCAGATCCTGGCCGTGCGCGCGTACATGCGCGATTCCGTGGTGGATGGTGGCATCAAGATCTCGGCATGGAGGGGCGTCGAGGACAATTTTGCGCTCGCACTCCGAGACGTCGCCCACGCGAGCGGCACGGGCACCGGGGCCAGCATCCCTGCCCATACGCGACCGATCGCGGTCAACGCCGGCGGGATAGTGTACACGGGAACGATGGGAGCATTGGACACGACGGGGGCATTCACGGGTCTGGATGCACCGGGGACCCCCTTCGGCCCCATGCAATGTGTCGGCGGCGCCGTCTGCATTAGAGGGTCCGACCGCTTCATTCTCGAAAACGCGGTGACTGCCGTGTTCGCAAGCGCAACGACGGTCGACCCGATATGGAACTGGGTGTACGATCCGCCGGCGCGGCCTTGGCTGGTGACGACACTCTCGCTCAACGCGGCGACGTCGTCGTCGAACCAGCCGCCGGTCGCGGCGTTCACGTCGAGCTGCAACGCGCTCACCTGCGCCTTCACGAGCACGAGTAGTGACCCCGACGGTTCGATCGCCAGCTACAGCTGGACGTTCGGGGACGGCGCCATCTCCACGGTCCAGAATCCGTCGCACACCTACGCGACGGGGGGTACCTACACCGTCACGCTGACGGTCAGGGACAACCTCGGTGCGACCAATGCGGTCTCGCACCCGGTCACGGTAGCGGCGACGAATCAGGCGCCAGTCGCCGCGTTCACGTCGAGCTGCAACGCCCTCGCCTGCGCCTTCACGAGCACGAGCAGTGACCCTGACGGCTCGATCGCCAGCTACAGCTGGACGTTCGGCGACGGCGCCGTATCCACGGTCCAGAATCCGTCGCACACCTACGCGACGGCGGGCACCTACACCGTCACGCTGACGGTCACGGACAATCTCGGTGCGACCAATGCGGTCTCGCACCCGGCCACGGTAGCGGCGACGAATCAGGCGCCGATCGCGGCGTTCACGTCGAGCTGCAACGCGCTCACCTGCGCCTTCACGAGCACGAGCAGTGACGCCGACGGCTCGATCGCCAGCTACAGCTGGACGTTCGGCGACGGCGGCACGGCGGCGGTCCAGAACCCGAGCCACACGTATACGACTGGAGGCACGTACACCGTCACCCTGACGGTCACGGACAACCTCGGCGCGACCAATGCGGTCTCGCACCCGGTCACGGTGGCGGCGGCGAATCAGTCGCCGGTCGCCGCGTTCACGTCGACCTGCATCGTGCTCACCTGCGCCTTCACGAGCACGAGCAGCGACCCCGACGGCTCGATCGCCAGCTACAGCTGGACGTTCGGCGACGGCGCCACATCCACGGTCCAGAATCCGTCGCACACCTACGCGACGGGGGGCACATACACCGTCAGGCTGACGGTCACGGACGATCGGGGTGCGACGAACGCGGTGTCGCATCCTGTCACCGTGAGCACAGGAAACCAGCCGCCCACGGCCGCGTTCACGACGAACTGCAGCGACCTCACGTGCACGTTCAACGATGCCAGCACCGATCCTGACGGATCGGTCGTCTCATGGGATTGGGTCTCGAGCGACGGTGCGGAGACGACGGAGCAACACCCGGGCGCCTACACCTATGCGGAGCCTGGGACCTATACCGTCACGCTGACGGTCGCGGATGACCAGGGTGCGGCGGATACGGTCGTGCGTACCGTGACGATCGGTCCAGCGAACCAGCCGCCGACGGCGAGCTTCACGTTCAGCTGCTCGACGCTCACCTGCAGCTTCACGAGCACGAGCAGCGATCCCGACGGCTCGATCGCGAGCTACAGCTGGAACTTTGGGGATGCGACGTCGTCGACGGCGCAGAACCCGTCCCATACGTACGGGGCGGCGGGCAGCTACACGGTCACGCTGCGGGTGATCGACAACCAAGGTGCCCAGAGCCCGACGACGTCGCGGACCGTGACGGTGGCGGCGGCGAACCAGGCGCCGACGGCGAACTTCACGTTCAGTTGCTCGGCGCTGACCTGCAGCTTCACGAGCACGAGCAGCGATCCCGACGGCTCGATCGCGAGCTACAGCTGGAACTTTGGGGATGCGACGTCGTCGACGGCGCAGAACCCGTCCCATACGTACGGGGCGGCGGGCAGCTACACGGTCACGCTGCGGGTGACCGACAACCAAGGTGCCCAGAGCCCGACGACGTCGCAGACGGTGACGGTGGCGGCGGCGAACCAGGCACCGACGGCGAGCTTCACGTTCAGCTGCTCGACGCTCAGCTGCAGCTTCACGAGCACGAGTAGCGATCCCGATGGTACGATCGCGAGCTACAGTTGGAACTTTGGGGATGCGACGTCGTCGACGGCGCAGAACCCGTCCCATACGTACGGGGCGGCGGGCAGCTACACGGTCACGCTGCGGGTGACCGACAACCAAGGTGCCCAGAGCCCGACGACCTCGCGGACCGTGACGGTGGCGGCGGCGAACCAGGCACCGACGGCGAGCTTCACGTTCAGCTGCTCGACGCTCAGCTGCAACTTCACGAGCACGAGTAGCGATCCCGATGGTACGATCGCGAGCTACAGTTGGAACTTTGGGGATGCGACGTCGTCGACGGCGCAGAACCCGTCGCATACGTACGGGGCGGCGGGCAGCTACACGGTCACGCTGCGGGTGACCGACAACCAGGGTGCCCAGAGCCCGACGACGTCGCGGACCGTGACGGTGGCGGCGGCGAACCAGGCGCCGACGGCGAACTTCACGTTCAGCTGCTCGGCGCTGACGTGCAGCTTCACGAGCACGAGCAGCGACCCCGATGGCACGATCTCCGCCTATAGCTGGGCGTTCGGCGACGGCGCGACGTCCACCGTGCAAAACCCGTCCCACACGTATACGGCCGGGGGTAGCTACACGGTGACCCTGACGGTGACCGACAACCAAGCGGCCACCAGCGCGCCGACATCCAGGACCGTTGGGGTCACTCCGCCCAACCAGCCGCCCACGGCGAACTTCACGTTCAGCTGCTCGACGCTGACGTGCACCTTCACGAGCACGAGCAGCGATCCCGACGGCTCGATCGCGAGCTACAGCTGGAACTTCGGGGATGCGACGTCGTCGACGCTGCAGAACCCGTCGCACACCTACGGGGCGGCGGGCAGCTACACTGTGACCCTCCAGGTGACCGACAACCAGGGGGCCCAGAGCACGACGACCTCGAGAACGGTGACGGTGACGGCCCCGAACCAGCCCCCGACGGCGAACTTCACGTTCAGCTGCTCGGCGCTAGCGTGCACCTTCACGAGCACGAGCAGCGATCCCGACGGCTCGATCGCGAGCTACAGCTGGAACTTCGGGGATGCGACGTCGTCGACGCTGCAGAACCCGTCGCACAGCTACGGGGCGGCGGGCAGCTACACCGTCACGCTGCGGGTGACCGACAACCAAGGGGCCCAGAGCCCGACGACGTCGAGGACGGTGACGGTGACGGCCCCGAACCAGCCCCCGACGGCGAACTTCACGTTCAGCTGCTCGGCGCTGACGTGCAGCTTCACGAGCACGAGCAGCGATCCCGACGGCTCGATCGCGAGCTACAGCTGGAACTTCGGGGATGCGACGTCGTCGACGCTGCAGAACCCGTCGCACAGCTACGGGGCGGCGGGCAGCTACACCGTGACGCTCCGGGTGACCGACAACCAGGGGGCCCAGAGCACGACGACCTCGAAGACGGTGACCGTGACGGCCCCGAACCAGCCCCCGACGGCGTCGTTCACGCGGTCGTGCAACGGGTTGAGCTGCGCCTTCAATAGCAGTGGGAGCAGCGACCCCGATGGCACGATCGCCAGCTACAGCTGGACATTCGGGGACGGCGGGACGTCGACGGCGGCGAACCCATCACACGCCTACGCGGCCGGCGGGACGTACACCGTGACGCTGCGGGTGACCGACAACCAGGGCGCCCAGAGCCCGGCGGCGTCGCAGAACGTCACCGTGACTCCGCCGAACCAAACCCCGACGGCGTCGTTCACGCGGTCGTGCAACGGGCTGAGCTGCACGTTCAATAGCAGTGGGAGCAGCGACCCCGACGGCTCGATCGCCAGCTACAGCTGGACGTTCGGGGACGGTGGGACCTCGACAGCGGCGAATCCGTCGCACAGCTATGCGGCCGGGGGCACGTATACGGTGACGCTGCGGGTCACCGATAACCAAGGGGCGCAGAGCCCGGCGGCGTCGCAGAGCGTCACCGTGACCCAGCCGAACCAGGCGCCGACGGCAAACTTCACGTTCAGCTGCTCGGGGCTGAGCTGCAGCTTCACGAGCACGAGCAGCGACCCCGACGGCTCGATCGCGAGCTATAGCTGGAACTTTGGCGATGCGACGACGTCGACCGCCCAGAACCCGTCGCATAGTTATGGGGCGGGCGGCAGCTACACCGTGACGCTCCGGGTGACCGACAACCAGGGGGCCCAGAGCACGACAACCTCGAAGACGGTGACCGTAACCGCCCCCAACAGTGCGCCAGTCGTGAACGCCGGACCTGACGACCACGCGCTGACGGGTCTCCTGTGGTCCACCAGCTTCAGCTTCAGCGACGCCAACGGCAACGGGCCGTGGTCCTACACGATCAACTGGGGCGACGGGTCGACGTCCACCGGCACGAGGACCACGCAGGGCTCGTTCACCGTCGGACACACGTACATCATCATCCTGCCCCGCTCCTTCACGATCACGGTGACGGTGACTGACGCGAGCGGTGCCTCAGGATCAGATCAAAAAGTGGTCTCGGTGACACTGCTGTAGACGCCGCGGCCGTAACCAACCGGAGGGTTAGGGACATGGGTGGTGGATCGTGGCCGGCACGCGGGCTCCTGGCGGCCGTGGTGGTCGTCGCTGCGTGCACGGATGCCGTCGGCCCCGAGCGGGGTCGACTGGGCGCGCCGCTGTTTTCGTTCTCACCGAGCGGGATCCACTTGAACGAATCGAACGGCTCGCTTCGGGAAAACGGGCGTCTCCTCATCAAGGGGTTCGATCCCCACAATCCCCGCCTCGGCGACGCGGTCGTCGCCACGTTCTATTGGGTCGGCTCCACCAACATCATCGACTCGGTCGTCGACGTCCTCGCCGACGCGAACTTCACGCCCGTCGGCAATCAGTACCACCAGGTGGAGTACGTCACGGCGGGCGGGATGTCGATGGCGACGTACGTGGCCACCAACGTCCACAGCTTCCGCGATAGCGACTCGACTCCTGGTCGGATCCTTGCCGTCCGGGCCCACCTGGCCGAGCCTGTGCCGGACGGCGGGGTCACGATCTCCGCGTGGACTGGCGTGGAGGACAACTTCGCGCTCGCGTTGGGCGCGCACCGCTCGGCCTCGGATTTCGATCATGGGGTCTCGGCAGCGCGAGCGGGCTCCGTCACCGTCGGCGCGGGCGCAGTGGCCTACACCGTGACCATGTCGGGCCTCTTCGGTCTCCAGGGGCCGCAATCTGATGGGTACACCGTCCTCGGTGCGGGGTCCGACGACTTCGTCAAGCAGGACGCGGCATACGCGGTGTTTCCGAGTGGCGGCACGACCGATCCCCGATGGACTTGGTTCTACGGTGGAGAGGGGGGCACGTGGCTCGCCACGAGCCTGGTACTCAACCCGGGCGCGGCTCCCTCGATCGAGAACCTGCGGGTTACGGTCAGTACCACGGGGTCCAACCCCGATCCGGATGGCTATGCGGTCAGCGTCGACGAGACGGATCACAAAGCCATTCCCGCGAATGGCAGCGTCGCGTTCACGAACGTCACGGCGGGCCATCACACCGTCACGCTCTCCGGCGTGGCGGGGAACTGCTCGGTGAGCGGTGGGTTATCGCGCACCGTGACGATCGCGACGGGTGACACGGCGGCGGTCTCTTACGCGGTGAGCTGCGTCCCCGCGGCCGCCATCGAGCTCGATCGCGACAACGGCGCCCTCAACATGACAGGGCGGCTCATTTCCAAGGGGTTCCATCCGGTCAACCCCCACAACGGTGACGCGATCGTCGCGACCTTCTTCTGGCTCGGCTCGACCAACATCATCGATTCGGTGACCGACAACCTGAACGACGCGACGTCCACGCCGGTAGGGAACCAGTATCACCTGGTCGAGTACGTGACGGCGGGCGGCATCTCGATGGCGACATACGTCGCCACCAACGTGCAGAACTTTCCGGACGCGGGAACCGATTCTGGTCAGATGCTGGACGTACAGGCGTATCTCTCCGATTCGGTGGCGCACGGCGGGGGGAAGGTCTCGGCGTGGCGCGGCGTGCATTCGGATTTTGCCCAGGCGCTCGGCGGGCACCGATCCGCCTCGGGCGCGGGTTCGGCGCCCACGGCCGCGAACCCTGGCCCGATTTCGGTCGGCGCCGGTGGACTCGTCTACGCGGTGACGATGTCCGGCGCCCTGGTCGGCGTCGACCGGCCACTCGACTTCACGAGTCTTGGTGGGTCGGGGTCCGATTCGTGGATAAAGGAAGATGGTGTGTACGTGGTGCGACCCGATCCGGGCACCGCCAGCGCCGAGTGGACCTGGTTCTTCGACCAGGCCCCAGGCACCTGGCTGGCCTCGGTCCTGACACTCGCCCCGGCGCCGGCTCCCCCCTCGCCATGAGCCGTTGGCGGCACCAAGTCCCCGTTCGCTCGCCGCTCTCCGTGAGGGCGCTGCTAGCGGGAGCGCGGGCCGCGATCGGCTCCCGCAACGGCCATGAGGCGGAGCGGGTGGTCGGGCTCCTGTACGAACGCTATGCGCCCAGGGACGTGCTCCTCACCGAAAGCGGGACCGCGGCGCTGATCGCGGCCCTGCGCGCCATTCTGGAGAATCGTCCCAGCGCCCCGATTGCTATCCCCGCCTACGCCTGCTACGACCTGGCCACGGTGGCCAACGGCGCCGGCGCCTCCGCTTTCCTTTATGATGTCGATCCGCACACCCTCGCGCCGGATCTCGCCCAGATCGAAGCGGCCCTGCGTGCCGGGGCCGCCGCCGTCGTCGTCGCTCATTTATACGGGTATCCGGTCGACGTGCGGGAGGTAAGCCGTCTCGCGGCGGAAACGGGCGCGGTGGTGATCGAAGACGCGGCCCAGGCGGCGGGTGCGACGCTGCACGGTCGCCGGGCCGGCTCGTGGGGCTCGCTCTCCGTGCTGAGCTTCAGTCGAGGCAAGGGCCTGACCGGCGGGAGTGGCGGTGCGCTCATGGCGCGGGACGAGGCGGGAGCCCGCGTGTTGCAACGGGCCCGGATGCTGCTGGGTGAACCGCGACGCGGATGGAAGGAGCTCATCGCCGTTGCCGCGCAGCTCCTGCTCGAGCACCCGAGCGTCTACGCGATCCCGGCCGCGTTGCCGTTCCTCCGTCTCGGTGAGACCATCTACCGCGAACCAGGGCCCCTGCGCGCTCCGGCCGTCGCGGCCAACGCGATGATCGCGGCCACGTGGACGCTGGCCGACCACGAGGTCCAACTACGGCGTCGCAATGCCGAGCGTCTGTTGGAAGCGGTTCAAGGACAGCCGGACCTCGCTCCGATTCGCGCAGCAGCGGGCGCGCAACCCGGCTATCTCCGGCTCCCCGTGTTCGCGTCCCCCGCGGCCCGGCGCGCGGCCACCGAACGCGGGGCGCGGCGTCTGGGCATCATGCCGGGGTACCCGAAGGCGCTGTGCGACCTCGACCGTTTCACCGCGTCGTGCGTGAATCGGGAGGCGACGTGGCCCGGGGCTCGCGCACTCGCGAATCGGTTGTGCACCCTTCCGACGCATAGTGGGCTCGACGGCGACGACTTCGAGGGACTCGAATCATGGATTCGCACCTGCGCTTCGGGCGTTCGGGATGAGCATGCGCGTCGCGCGTAATGCGCTTCCGGCCGTTGCGCTCGTCGGGATCCTCGCAACACTCAGCGTGCAGTGCGGGACCTCGCCTGCCGCTTCGGGCTCAGTGCGAGATACAGTTCTGGTCGATGACTTCGAGTCGAACACGCTGGGTGAGTGGGTCGACGGCGTCGACACGCTGCGCCACCACATCGTGACCGATTCCGCTGGTGCCCAGTCGGGCCGCCGCTACCTCGAGGCGACCTATGTCGCCGGCGGCGACGGCGGCTGGCTGACCCGCTTCTTCATGCCCGGGTACGACTCGCTGTATGTGAGCTACTACGTGCGCTTCCCCGCGGGATGGCAGGGAGACACCAAACTGATGGGCCTTTACGGCTCACGCATCGACAATCAGTGGTCGGCGCTCGGCAAGGCCGGCATCTGTCCCAACGGGTCGGATTTCTTCGCGACAATGCTCGTCGCCGAGGCGGCGGGGAATCCCGGACCGATGCGGTTCTACACGTACTATCCCGCCATGGCGCGGGAACCCGACGGGGTCACCTGTTGGGGGCGATTCGGCGATGGCACCGAGACCTACGCGCCGCTGGCGTTGAGTTCCGGTGTGTGGCACCGCGTGGAGTACTGGGTGAAGCTGAACGCACCCGGTCAGGCGAACGCGGCGCAGATGTTTTGGCTCGATGGCGTGCAGCGCGGGACGTGGTCGGGCATCAGCCTGCGGAGCACGAACGATCTGCGGTTGAACGGCCTGCAGCTGAGCTTCAGCCGTGGGATCGTGAGCACGTCGCCGCTACAGCATGTGCAGGTCGATAATGTGGTCGTGACGACCTTTCGACCGCCTCGCTGAGGGGTGCGATTGGAACCCACCGTCACAACGCGCTTTGCAATGGTCATTGCAGAATGGTATGGAAACGCGTTGCGACATCGGCAAAATCGCTAAATTGGGAAAACCCGTAAGTCATTCAGCGTCCGTCCGCTACGTCATTTCCCGGTAGTCCGTCACATTGCGGGCACGAGTGTTGCACCTCCGCAGCACAGTTCCGTACGCTGCTCAGAGCAAAACCGCCGAAAGGCGGTGACGCAGAGCTAGGGGACTTCGGCGATCGAGCGATCGCCTTGTTAGCCCGGCCGCCAGCGACTCGAGAAGTTCTCGAGTTTTTGGTGGCCATTTCGTTTTGTACGGCCGCACCGCACCCCCCTCCGTGGGGGAGCGCGAAAAACGCAAACCCGGCGAAAGCCGGGGACGCAAAGCTACGAGGCTACCGTACGCGCTTTCGCGTGCCATGCCAGTCGAGCCGCCGAAGCTCTTCTAGGAGGGGTTTGTTATGCGTGCTCGTACGCTGTGGAGTAGGGCCTTAACGCTCGCGATCACGACCCTCGTGGCGTGCGAGCTCCCCACGCGGCCCCCCGCAAGCACCGACGCGGTGGCCGACGTCGCCGTCTCACCCAAAGTCGTCACCGTGCAGCAATACCAAGCCGTGGACTTCACGGCGATTGGCTTCACCAGCACGGGTGATACCGCCGATGCGGCGATTAGCTGGAGCGTCACGTCCGGCGCGATAACCGATACCACCACGAGCAATGGCAAGCATTACGGGCGCTATAAGGCCGGCTCGGACACGGGCAAGGCCCACATCGTCGCCAAGGGAAATGGAAATGGGGGAGGATCGTCCGACACGGCGGTCGTGACCGTCACTCCCGCGACCGTCGCGACCGTGGCAGTGAGTCCGGCGACGGCGAGCCTCGTCGTTGGGCAGTCGGTGCAGCTGGTCGCGAGCCCGCAGGATGTGGACGGCAATGCGCTCTCCGGGCGCGTGGTGACCTACGCCTCCACCAACCCCGGCGTCGCGACGGTGAACGCCAGTGGGGTCGTGAGCGCCGTGGCAGCTGGTGCGGCGACCGTGATGGTGGCGTGCGAGGGGCAGAGCACGCCCGTCGCGATCACCGTGGCCGTGGTGCCGGTGGCGTCGGTCTCGGTGAGCCCCTCCTCTATGAACCTGACCGTCGGGCAGACTGCGCAGCTCACGGCGACCCCGAAGGATGCGAGCGGCAGTCCGCTCACGGGGCGCACCGTGACCTGGTCGACGAGCAACGCGGCGGTGGCTGGCGTCAGCGGCAATGGGTTGGTGACGGGGGCGGCGGCCGGGACGGCCACGATCACCGCCAGCAGCGAAGGGCGGAACGGCACGGCGGCGATCACGGTGACGGTCGTGCCGGTGGCGTCGGTGTCGGTAAGCCCCGCGACGGCTACGGTGCTGTCGGGGCAGACCGTCCAATTGACGGCGATCCCGAAAGATGCCAACGGCAGCGCCCTGACCGGGCGCGTCGTGACCTGGGCGAGTAGCGTGCCCGCCGTCGCGACCGTGTCGGCCAGCGGTCTCGTGACGGGCGTCGCGGCAGGGACCATCACGATTACCGCGACGAGCGAAGGCAAGAACGGGACGGCATCCGTGACCGTTACGGTCGTTCCGGTCGCCTCGGTGAGCGTGACCCCCGCGACGCCGAGCGTGCAGGTCGGGCAGAACGTCCAGCTGACGGCGACGCCCAGGGACGCGAACGGTACGGCGTTGACCGGGCGGGTGGTGACGTGGGCGACGAGCGATGCGGCCGTGGCGACCGTGAACGGCAGCGGTCGCGTGACTGGCGTCGCGGCAGGTTCGGCGACGATCACGGCGACGAGCGAAGGGCAGAGCGGCACCGCGACCGTCACAGTGACGGCGCCGGTGGCGAACCCCGCAGCAGTCACGAACCTGTCGGTGGCCAGCGTGACGCAGAACTCAGTCACGCTGTCGTTCACCGAGGTTACAAACGGGGCCGGACAGCCGGCGAGCTACGACGTCCGCTGGGCTGCCGGCACGATGGCGTGGGCCTCGGGCACCGAGGTGTCGCAGGGTACGTGCACGACCCCGGTAGCCGGGACGGCGATCGGGGCGACCCGCAGCTGCACCGTGTTGGGTCTTGCGTCCGGTACCGCCCATCAATTCCAGCTCGTGGCGTTCCGGGGCACGTTGAACGTGGATGCGGTGTTCGGGAGCCTCTCGAACGTCGCGAGCGGGACGACCACGAACTCGACGGCGCCCGTGGCGTCTGTCACGCTGAGCCCGGCGAGCGTCAACCTTTTGGTGGGCGGCACGCAGCAGGTGACCGCGATCCTGAAGGATGCGAGCGGTAACATCCTCACGGGCCGCACGGTCACCTGGACGAGCAGCGCCCCGCTCCTGGCCTCGGTCAGCGGCAATGGGTTGGTGAGCGCCCTGCTGGCCGGTGTCGCCACGATCACGGCCACGAGCGAGGGCATCAGCAACACCGCCGGCGTCACGATCACGACCGGCGGAGGTGGGTCCTCGCATGAACCGGCCGGTTTCCGGCCCTTCAACGACCAGCCCTGGAGCCTGCTCACGGGCAACAGCTGGAACTACCTGCGGCGGACCAGCTCCAAGGACGCCGGGATCGTGATCGACCTGTCGGCGCCGCGGTCCCCGGCCGACGTGCTGCGCATCGTGTTCACGACGGACATGATTCACGACACCGAACCCACGGTGCACTGGATCGCGTTGCCCGGTGTGCGCGAGATCTACACGGTGTGGTGGGTCAAGGTGTCGCCCAACTGGCAGTGCAGCCCGGCTGGGTGCGGCAAGCTGACGTTCCTCTTCACGAACGGCGCGGGCCAGGTCTACACCAACCTGTACAACTCGGCCAGCGGCCAGGGCGCGCCCTATCGCGTGGGCGTGAACACGGAGTGGGCCCCCTACGGGCAGAGGGTGTGGATGCCCAACGCGACCACGACCCCGATCAACCCGGGCGAGTGGCACAAGATCGAAGTCTACTACAAGTGGTCGACGACCGGCACGGCCGACGGCACCGTCCGTTGGTGGGTCGACGGCGTCTTGAACGGCGATTACACCAACGTGCAATACCCGTCGGGCAGTTTCGTCGAGTTCCAATTCGCTCCAACCTTGCAGAACCCGCCGTCGGCGGAGCAGTACATGTACGTCGATCACACCTACGTGAGCGTCCCCTGACATAAGGGTCGCAGGGCTTCCCCGGGGCAAAATGGCCCCGGGGAGCCTCGGGGTGTGCCTAGCAACCGCAGCATACAAGGAGAACAACCGTTATGACGTTCAAACACAAGCTATCGGCGAGGCTAGCCCTCCTACGGAATGCGGCCATCGTGGGTGCCGCAGCCGCGATCCTCGCGTGCGAGATGGGAAATCAAGTTGCTCCTGACCAAGGTCGCTACATTTCCTCGCAGTCCTTAGCCCCCGCCGATACCATCTTTGCGGAAGACTTCGAATCCGGCACGCTGAATGCGTGGCAGGACGGCGTCGACCCCACCCGGCAGAAGGTGGTGACCGACGCGAGCGGCGCGCAGTCCGGCAGCCGCTACCTCGATGTCACGTATCCGGCCGGCGCCGATGGCGGGTGGCTCACGCGCTTCTTCATGCCAGGCTACGACTCCCTCTACGTCAGCTACTTTGTCCGCCTCCAGACCAACTGGCAGGGCAGCACCAAGCTGCTGGCCCTGTACGGGTCGCGCACGGACAACCAATGGTCGGCATTCGGCCAGGCGGGGAAGTGTCCCAACGGGACCGACTTCTTCGCGTCGATGCTGGTGACCGACCTCGTGGGCAATCCCGGGCCGACGCGGTTCTACAGCTACTATCCGGCGATGGCGCGCGAGGCGGATGGCGTCACCTGCTACGGCCGCTTCGGCGACGGGCGAGAGACGTACGCTTCGCAAGCGATGAGCAGCGGCGTGTGGCATCAGGTCGAATACTGGGTAAAGCTCAACACCGTGGGTCAGGCCAATTCGGTTCAGACGTTCTGGATCGACGGCGTGCAGCGGGGCAATTGGGCCGGCCTGAGCTTCCGCAGCAGCAGCATTCTGCGCCTCAATTCCGTCCAGCTGTCGTTCAGCACCGGTGGGGCGCCCCAGACGCAGCACATGTACGTGGATAACCTCGTCGTCAGCAGCCGCATGCCGGGGCAGAGCGCACCGGCCGCGCCGGTCGCGAGCCTGGTGGTTTCGCCGGCGTCGACGAGCGCCACCGTTGGGCAACCGTTCCAGCTCACCGCCACGCCTAAGGACGCGGTGGGAAACATCCTCAGCGGCCGGTCCATCGCTTGGGTAAGCAGTGCGCCCGCGGTCGCGACGGTCAGTCCGAGCGGGCTCGTGGTGACGCTCGCCCCCGGCGCTGCGACCATCACGGCTTCGAGTGAAGGCGTGTCGGGGAGCGCGACCGTTTCGGTGTCCACCGCGGTCACGGCGCCCGGTACGGTGTCGGACCTCGCCGTGAGTGGCAGCACCGATACGTCCGTCACACTTTCGTTCACGGAAGTGGGTAACGGCGCCGGTGCACCAGCGAACTACGACGTGCGCTACGTCGCGGGCTCGCTGTCCTGGCCCGCCGCCGCCGAGGTGGCGCGTGGGACCTGTGCGACGCCAGTCGCGGGCACCGCGGTCGGTGCGAAGCGTACCTGCACGGTGTTGGGGCTCGCGCGCGCGACTGCTTATCAGTTCCAGCTGGTGGCGTTCCGCGGTACGCTGAACGTGGACGCCGTGTTCGGCGCTCTATCCGCGATCGCGAGCGGAACGACGACGACCACGGCCCCCCCGGTCCCCCCGGTCCCCGCGCCGGTCGCGTCGGTGACGGTTACGCCCGCCACCGCGAGCATCGGTGTGGGGGCGACCCGGCAGGTTGCCGCGGCGCTCAAGGATTCGGCCGGGACGGTGCTCACGGGCAGGACCGTCACGTGGACGTCGAGCAACAGCGGCGTCGCCACCGTGTCGGCCAGTGGACTCGTACAGGCGGTCGGGGTCGGCACGGCCACGATCACCGCGACGAGCGAGGGGAAGAGCGGCAGCGCGGCGATCACCGCGACGGCCGTCAAGCCCGGCACGGTGACGGATCTTGCGGTCGTCGGCACGACAGACTCGTCCGTCACGCTGTCGTTCACGGAAGTCGGTAACGGCAGCGGCGGCGCCGCGAGCTACGATGTTCGCTACGCGGCGGGGACGATCGCCTGGTCGTCCGCCAAGGGTGTGACGCGCGGCACCTGCACCACCCCGGTCGCGGGGAGCACCGTCGGTGCGAAGCGCACCTGCACGGTGTTGGGGCTCACGCGCGCCACAGCCTATCAGTTCCAGATCGTGGCCTTCCGGGGCACGCTCAATATCAACGCGGTGTTTGGCGCGCTGTCCAACGTGGCGAGGGGTACGACTGGTGCCCCGGCGGCCGCCGCCGTGGCGTCGGTGACGGTCACGCCCGCTACGGTGAGCCAACTCGCCGGCACGACGCAACAGCTGAGCGCGGTCATGAGGGATGCGGCCGGCAACGTCTTGAGCGGCCGGAGTGTCACGTGGTCGTCGAACAACGCAACGGTCGCGGGCGTAAACGGGACCGGTCTCGAAACAAGCCTGAAGGCGGGCGCGGCGACGATTAGCGCGACGAGCGAAGGCATGGCCGGTACGGCAGCGATCACCGTGACCGCGCCGGTCACCACGAACCCGGGGACGGTGAGCGACCTGGCAGTCGCCTCCGTGACGGACACCTCGGTCACGCTGTCGTTCACTGAGGTGGGCGACGGAGCTGGTCAGCCTGCGAAGTACGACATCCGGTATGCCGCGGGCGCCCTCTCGTGGCCTTCGGCAACGAACGTGACGCGCGGAACATGCACCACGCCCGTCGCGGGTGGTACCGTCGGCGTGCGGCGCACCTGCACGGTGCAGGGGCTCGCGCGATCCGCGGCGTACCAGTTCCGGGCCGTGGCGTTCCGGGGCACCTTGGATGTGGACGCCGTGTTCGGCGGACTCTCCGGTGTCGCCTCCGGCTCGACGCTCGCCGGCACGCCCAGCACGGCGCCGGTGGCGTCAGTGGCGGTGAGTCCGACCAGCACCAGTCTGGTATTGGGAGGCTCGCAGCAGTTGACCGCCGTCTTGAAGGATGCGAGCGGCGCCATCCTCACGGGCCGCACCGTCACCTGGACGAGCAGCCTTCCCTTGTTGGCCTCGGTCAACGGGAGCGGCCTGGTGACCGGCCTCCTCGCCGGTGTCGCCACGATCACGGCGACGAGCGAGGGCATCAGCAGCACCGCCGCGATCACGGTTACGGCAGGCGGAGGTGGCGGCGGGTCTTCGCATGAGCCGGCCGGGTTCCGCACCTTCAACGACCAGCCCTGGAGCCTGTTGACGGGCAACGGCTGGAACTACCTGCGGCGCACCAGCTCCAAGGATGCCACGATCGTGGCCGATCTCGCGGCGCCGCGTTCAGCGCCCGACGTGCTCCGCATCGTGTTCACGACGGACATGATCCACGACACGGAGCCTAGTGTTCACTGGATCAGCTTGCCGGGGGTGAAGGAGATTTACACCACCTGGTGGATCAAGGTCTCGCCCAACTGGCAGTGCAGTCCCGCCGGGTGCGCGAAGATGACGTTCCTGATCACGAACGGCGCGGGCCAGGTCTACACGAATCTGTACAACTCGGCCAGCGGCCAGGGCGCACCGTATCGCGTGGGCGTGAACACGGAGTGGGCCCCGTACGGGCAGTTCGTGTGGATGCCCAATGCCACCACAACCCCGATCAACCCGGGTGAGTGGCACAAGATCGAGGTCTACTACCAATGGTCGACGTCCGGGGCCAACGGCATCATTCGTTGGTGGGTCGACGGCGTCTTGAACGGGGACTACGCGAACGTGCAGTACCCGTCCAGCAGCTTCATCGAGTATCAGTTCGCCCCGACACTGCAGAACACGCCGTCGGTGGAGCAGTACATGTACATCGACCACACCTACGTCAGCACTCCGTAGGACGGTGGGCGATGGCAGATCTGGTCGGGGGCGGGCGCAGTCAGCCCGCCCCCGATTGTTTTACGAAAGCAGATCGTTGTAGATCGCGGCGTAGCGCGCCGCCATTCTCGTCACATCGTACTCCTGCATCGCGCGCCGCTGCGCCTCCGTTCGGAATTCGTGCGCCCGCTCCGGCGCGTCGAGCACCGCATCCACGGCACGGGCGAGCGCGGGCCCGTCGCCCGCGGGCACGAGCATCCCCGCCCGGCCGTCATCCAGCGCGGCCCGTACGTCACCGACGTCGCTGGCGACGATCGCGCATCCGGCGAACATCGCCTCGAGCAACGCGATCGGCAGTCCCTCCGAGAGTGACGGGAGGACGAAGACGTCCGCGCCCGCCAGTAAATTGGCGACGTCCGAGCGGAGGCCGAGGAGGTGCAGCCGGTCCGCCACGCCCAGCTCCATGGCCTGCGTCCGGAGCGTCTGATCCAAGTCTCCCCGCCCCGCGATGGCGAGATGCACGCGCCGCTCCGGGCGCTGCAGGCGGGCGAGCGCGTCGACGGCGTGCCGGTGGCCCTTGACGGGGTACAGGTTGCCTACGGCGACGACGAGCCGATCGGCGGACCCGAGCCGCAGTTCCTCGCGCACCTGCGACGGCTCGGCGCGGGCGGGTCGCACCCCGTTCCCCACGGTCGTGATGCGAGCCGCAGGCATCCACAAGTCCCGCGACAAGTGCGCCGCGAGGTCACGCGAAACGGCGACGACGCGCCCCGTCAACGCGAACGCCGCTCGCAGCGCCACACGGCGCCGCAGGTGACGCGCGTAGTACCGCCCGCCGTGCATCGTCGTGACATGCGGGATGCCCGCCCGCCACGCGGCCCACGCGCCGTACACGGCCATCGAGAACTCGTGACTGTGCGCCAGCGTGATGCGATGGTGGCGGAGCAGGGCGGTGAGCCGGCGCGCGAACGCCGGTGAGAGGGGGCGGTCCAGCCGGAAGGTCTCCACCGTCACGCCCGTCCCCGCGAGCTGCTGCGGCAGCCATCCCTCGCCGCCCGCCGGCACGATCACGAGGTTGTGGCACCCGGCGGCTTGCAGCTCGCTCGCCAGGTGGACGAGCATGCGCTCGGCCCCTCCCGGGCCGTTCGTCTCGATCAGGTGGGCGATCCGCAGCCCTCGCAGACGCGCGAGATCGTCGCGCGCCGCGGCGCGCCGCTGCCCCTCCCGCTCCCCCCCGCCCGACGTGGCGGCCGGCGCCGGCGAGCTCACGTGGTGGCCGAGGGCAAGGCCGGATAGCGCGGCCCCGCGCGTCGCCACGACCACCGTCCCGGATCGAGCAAGCCCGTGAGGCGCAGGCGCAGCTTGGTCGGCTTGTCGTCGCGCATGAGACAAAAACGCGGCAGGTCCTCCTCGCTCTCGTGGCGCGCCAGCGTCGTGGCGGCGAGTGTCAGCGACGTCCGCATGCCGGCGCGGCGGGCGAGCGTCACGGTGCGATCGTCGAACAACCCGAACGGAATGGCGAGGACCGGGACGACGTTGGGCAAGCGCTCGCGCAGGATCTGATGCGAAGTCTCGATTTCCCGCGTGAGCTCGGTGTCCGACAGGAGCGGCAGCACGGGATGCGAGACCGTATGCACGCCGACGTCCACCGTGGGCATCGCGGCGAACCGCGACAGCTCCTCGAACGTCATGGAGCGCTGCTGGGTGCGTGTCCTCGCTTCGACCTCGAGGTCCTGCAGCGGACCCTCCAGCGCTTGGGGCCAGCGGCCGGCGTGTTGTGCCAGGAGCCACTGCCGCAACGGTCGCAAGGGACCGAATCGTGCGGGCTGCCCGCTGCGGTACTCCGCCGGAAGGCGGCACGCGTCCTCGAATGTCCGCCAGCGCTCCGCGGGCACGCGGCCGAACAGGTCATCGATCCGGTCCCACCAGTAGGTGGCCCCGGTGGCAGCCGCGTTGGTCACGGCGAACACGGTGATCGGGATCGCTTCACGGCGAACGAATGCGGCGGTCTCGAGCAGCAGCGACGCATACGCGTCGTCCGCGGTCACGGCGATCAGGCCCGCGGTGCTGCGTCCCGCGATGTGGCGATCGACCAAGTCCACGAGGGGCACGAGCTCACCCACATCGCGGGCTGCGGCGAGGAGCGACTCGAACTGCTCGACCCGCACGTGCACGATACTCTCCGATGGGAGCGCGGAGCTGGTAACGCCGTGCAAGCAGAGGATGGCGCCCGCGGAACGCAGCGGTCGCACGCGCAGGATCACGCTGATTTCGCGCCGCCGCGGACGATGGGACGCACCACGTCCATCATCCTCTGGACGACACGGTCCCACGTGAAATAGCCCTCGGCGCGCTGGCGACCGGCCTCACCCATGCGGTGAGCCAGCTCGGCATCCCCGAGCAGGCGCCGCAGCCGGTCGGCGAGCGCCTCCACGTCGTCGATGGGGACGGTGAACCCGGTCTCGCCGTCCGTGATCATCTCCGGGACCGCCCAGGCGTTGGTGCCGACGCAGGGTAATCCGAAGTACATGGCTTCGATGAAGGCGATCCCGAAGGGTTCGAACCGCGTCGGCAGACAGAAGACGTCGGCCGAGCCGTAGGCCTCGACGAGGGCGGCCCATCCGTCGGGTCGATTCTTGTTCAAGTCTCCGAGACACGTCACGCCCGGCTCATCCACCGGTGCCGTCGCAGGTCCCGCGATGAGGAGGCGCGCGTCCGGCATCGTCTCCCGCAGTCGTCGGAAGGCCTGGACCAATACATCGCCGCCCTTGCGATGAAACTGTCGGCCGACGAACAGGATCGTTGGAGCGTGGGGGGCGCGGTCCCGCGCCTTGGCGCGCGGAATCCGCGCCACATCGAAGTTCGGGCCCGCATGCACGGCGTGGACGCGGTTCGGCGGGACGTCGAGATCCTCGATGAACGAACGGCGCAACCGCTCGCTGAGGGTGAAGATGCCGGCGGCCTGCCGGTAGACGTCGCGCTCGCGTCGGGCGATACGGTCCAACTCGTCGCGCGTGAGCGTCGCGGCGTCACTGTGACCCGTTGCCGCGCCATGCTGTGCCATGCGGATGTTGGAGTCGCTACACAGGAAATAGGGCGTGCCGTTGCCGCCGACGGATCGGAATGTGGCGCCGACCTGCAGGATGACGTCGAGCGGGCCCCGATGCGCCGCGATCCGCCGGTGGGCGCGGCGGGAGCGAAGGCGAAACGGTACCGCGTTGAGATGAAATCGCGTGGTCCAGCGCCGCCGATCTGGCGCGAAGGTCAGTGCGGCCCCGAGCCACCGGTCCGCGCCGTAGAGGTCGACGTCACCCGTTTCCACGGTGTGACCGGCCAGGCGGAGGTGGTCCACCAGGCTCTTCGAGATGCCCGACCAGGAGTCCCACGCCTCGGCGTCGCCTTCGGACAGGAGCAGGATGTTCACGCCCTTGCGTGTCGCAAGAGCCGGGCCCCGAGCTGCGCGACTGCCTGCTACCCCCCCGTGTGGCCTGGACGCCACACCGGGCCGCTTCAGGGCACGCTGACGTACGTGTGGCCGATATACATGTACTGCTCGCGCGGCGGGGGGTATTGCAGCGTTGGCGCGAACTCGAACTGCGAGAGCGCGTCGTCGGGCAGAGCGGTGGGGAAACTGATGTTGTGGTAGTCGCCGTTCAGCACGCCATCTACCCACCACCGGATGATGCCGTCGCCGGCCCCCGGCGTGGTTTCCCACTGCACATACCATTCGATCCGGTACCAGCGATCGTATCCGATCGGAGTGATCGCGGTGGTGTTGGGCTCCCAGAATTTTTGGGCGTACGGGTCCCACTCGGTATTCACGTTGATCCGGTGGGGCGCGCTCGAACCGCCGACGTTGATGTACACCTGGCCCGCCCGCGTATGGACAAAGGCGATCTTGCCGCCTCCCGCGGGATTCGGTATCCAGTTGGGTGAGAGCTTGAACATCCAGGCCGCGTAGACGCCCCGCACCTTGGGCAGCGCCACCCAATGCACGCCGGGATCGGTATTGGGTCTCATGTCCGGCGTGAAGATGATGCGCAGTACGGTGGCGGGCGCGCCGGGCGCGGCCGAGGGGTCCACGCAGATGTCGGCATTCTTGGAGCTGGTACGGCGCAGGTAGCTCCACCCATCGCCGGTCATCCGACTCCACTCCTGCTCGGTGAGCCTGTGGAACGCGGCAGGTTCTTGCAGGGGGATCGTCCCGGGCCACGGCGGGGGGCCTTGGCAGCGGGGCGCCTGGTGCGGCTCCGCTCGTTCGCAGGCCGCGACGCCGAGCGCGGCCAGAACGAGAATCAGCAAGCGGGCTACGGGCATTTGACCTCCGAAGAGGAGGCAAGGGTGGCGCGGTCCGCATCCGGCGCGCACCCGAGCAGCTCGTCGTACGCGGCTCGAAGACGCCGGCCTACGACGGTCCAGCTGTAGGTCTCGGTCGCGGTACGGCGCGCGTTCTGCTCGAGCCGCGCACGCAGGCGCTCGTCGCGCAGCACCGCCACGACCGCCTCGGCGAACGCCTCCGGTGTATCGCGCACGAGAATGTTTTCGCCGTCGACCGCGTGGAGGCCTTCGCAGCCGATCGATGTCGCGACCACGGCTTTGCCCATCGCCCACGCGTCGAGGATCTTGAGGCGCGTCCCCCCGCCGATGCGGATCGGGACCACACAACAGCGGGTGTCCGCGAGCGTCGGACGGATGTCAGACAGGTGGCCCAAGGGGGCGACGCCGGGCTCCGCCGCGTACCGCTTCTCGTCCGCCGCCGCGCCGCGCCCGATCAAGTGCAGCGTGGCGGCGCGGTCCGCGGCGCGCACGCGCGGCCAGATGTCTCGCAGCAGGAACTCCACGGCGTCCCGATTCGGAAAGCTGTACGTCGGTCCGACGAAACTCACGCGACCGGCGACGGACTCCCCGCCGTTCGGCTGGAAGTAGTCCGCATCCGTGCCATTGGGTACGACGAGGGTCGTGGCGCGGGGCGCGAGCCCTCGCAGGGTCTGGGTGTCGACGTCAGACGTCATGACGTTGAGGGCGAGGCGCGGGCACCAGTCCCGCTCCAGACGCTCGAGACGCTCGGCCTGCAGCCGCAGGTATTGACGCCACGGGACGGCGAGTCCGCTCGCGTAGCGGCGCAGCAGCTGGGATTCGATGTTGTGGTGCGTGCAGGCGACGGGCACGCGCGGTAAATCGGGGAGCCAACGGTGCAGGTCGAGGCTGTCCAAGTGGACGAGGTCAGGCGTCCGCGATCGCAGCACGGCACGAAGTCGCTCGGCGAACGCGTCACTCTGGTATTCGTAGTACGTGTACGCGCGCCCGGTGATGAGGCTGCGCAGGTGGTCCCAGATTTTCCGGAGCCTCGAGTGCTCGCTCGGGATGGGCGTCGGTTCGGCGACGGATGCGACGATGCGCTCCAGGGCGTTCCGGGCGGCCCCGCGCGCGGCGCGGTCCGGGTGGTGGTTGACGCGGCAGAAGGCGACCACGTCGACGTCGTACGCCACGCGCAGCTGTCTCAGGACATTGAACGTGCGGTTGGCCACGCCGCTGTGGGGCGGGTATGGCAGCGACTGCGAGAGCACGAGGACGCGCGGGCGCACGAGCGTCACGCGGGCATCCCTCCCCACAACGACGGGCGGACGCGCGGGAGCCGGGGTCCAGCGACGCCATTCGACGTCTTGGCGAGGGCGATGACGAAGGCCAGGAGCGTATAGAACATGTCCGTGTACGCGAGCGAAAGGAAAAACGCGCCCACCACGAAGCCGACCAGCGCTGCCATGAGACTCTGGGCGAGGCGCGCCGCTTCACCGCCCGGTCTCGCCGCTCGGCCCAAGGCCTTGAACGCGCACCAAATCACACCGAGAAAGAGCAGCAAGCCCGGGATCCCGAGCTCGGCGCCAACCTGCACGTAGCTGTTGTGCGCCGCGCCCCACCGGACCCCGAGGCCCCGCTCGGCGAGCCTGGCGAGCGGCGAGATCGTCCCCTCGGCGACGGGGAAGTTCTTCACGCCGACGCCGAACACGGGGCTGCCGGTCATATAGTCGACGCCGCGCGCCCAAACCTTCAAGCGGCCCTCCTCGGACGTCATGTTGTAGTCCTGCTTGGGGTGCACGATCGTTTGCATCTGGGCCCAGTACTGGTCGCTGGCGGTCGCCGACAGCACGGCCAGGATGACGACGAGCCCCGCGAGCCTCGAGCGCGCCGGAATCGTGGTGACGCGCACGAGGACAAACGCCGCCACGGCCAGGAAGGCGAGGAAGCCTCCCCGTGAGCCCGAGCGAATGAGGCCGACGGCCAGAATGGCCAGGCCGACGACGGCGAGGGCTCGGACGACGGCGCGACCCCGCCCCAGTACGAAGTAGAGCCCAAGTGGCATGGCCGTCGTAATCAGCGTGGCGAGATCGTTCGCGTCGTAGTAGTACAGGCGACCGAGACGCCAGCTCTCGGCCCCGAGCTGGAACCGGGAGAGCACTACGCCCGTGTACACGACGGTCACGGCGAAGTAGACGAGCATGAGCCGTGCGACATCGCGTGCATTCCGCACGCTGGCCGCGACCACGAGACACATCCCGATCGACCGGGCGAGGTCCGTCCAAGCGCGGAACGCCAAGCCCTGGGCCAACGCACCGGGGACCGACAAGAGGCCCCACAGCGCGAGCCCGAGCACGCACAGCGTCGTGTTCGAGCGCAGGCGATCCATCCGCCGCACGCTCGACCGTTGCACGAGGTACAGGCCGAGCGCCAGGACGGTGGCGACGAGCGCTGGCTTGAGGGGGAGCAGGAACGTGAAAACTTCGTGGATGCGCCCCACCGCCGCGGCCAAGTACACCGCGACACACACGAGCAATGGATCCCAGCGAGATGCCGGTGTCTCTTGAGCCGGTGGCTCGCCCGGAAGATCCCCGTCCTGCGGGAGATTGTGCCACCGTGCCGCCATCGTCATGCTCCGGCCCACTGCAAGACGGACGCCACCGCTGTCCTGTGGCGTTGACGCCATAGTGTGTGTGCGTCGGCCCGGCTCTTGCTGACGATCCAGGCTACGCATGCGCATTCTCATCACAGATGGCAACGAGCGATCGGCCCTGGCGGCCGCGCGATCGTTGGTCAAAGCCGGATATGCGGTTATCGTGGCGGCGGAGAGGTCCTGGTCGCTGGCCGGCGTGTCGCGGGGCGTGCGCGCTCGGGCGCTCGAAGCCGATCCGCTCCAAGATCCCTCGGCCTATGCGGCCGCGGTCGGCCGGCTCGCGCGTCAGGAAGGCGCCGATCTCCTCCTGCCAATGACCGATCCATCAGTGGAGGCGCTGCTCGAGCACAAGGCCGTGCTGCCGTCTCGCGTCCTCCTTCCGTTCCCCGACCTCGAGACGTATCGAACTGCATCCGACAAAGCACGCGTACTCTCACTCGCGCAGCAGTGCGGGTACGGCGTGCCTGAGACGCACGTCATCGCCACGCGAACGGAACGGGAGGGGGCTCGCCTCGATCCCGCCCTGTTCCCGGCGGTGGTCAAGCCGCACCGCTCCGTCGTCACGGTGGGCGGGGCGCGGTGCAAGCTGGCCGTTACGCCCGTCGCCGATGTAGCGGCGTGCCGCCGCGTGCTTGCCGACTTGCCGACGGCGGCGTTCCCGGTGCTGATCCAGCGTCGGGTCGAAGGCGTTGGCGAAGGGTTTTTCGCGTTGCGCTGGGGTGGCCGTACCGTCGCGATGTTCGCCCATCGGCGTCTGCGTGAGAAGCCGCCGTCCGGTGGGGTCAGCGTCTACCGCGAAAGCATCGCACTCGATCAGCGGCTGGTCGGTCCGGGGCTGCGTCTACTCGACGCACTCGACTGGCGCGGCGTGGCCATGATCGAATGCAAGCGAGAGGCGGAGACCGGCCGGCAGGTCGTGATGGAGATCAACGGGCGGTTCTGGGGTTCGCTGCAGCTGGCGATCGATGCGGGAGTCGATTTTCCCGCGCTGCTCGTGCGCTGCGCGGCGGGGGAGATGTGCCTCGAGGCGCGCGACTACCGCGTTGGGATTCGGAGTCGCTGGTTCTGGGGAGACGTGGATCACCTGTACCTGCGACTTCGGGACTCGCGGTCTCCTCTGCAGGCCGTGCGCGATTTCCTGCGCGTTCACCCGCGGCGCGACCGCTCCGAGATCTGGCGCTGGCGGGATCCGGCGCCCTTCGTCGTCGAGACGTTGCAGTGGCTGGGTCTCACTCGGCGTACAGGCGATGCCAGGTCGAGAAACAGAGCAGCGCCCACAGAATCCGTTCCCGGTTTTGGCGCCCCGTGAAATGCTCGTGGAGCAGCGTCTCCACCGCGCGAGGCTCGAAGTAGCCCAGGCGACGCTGCCGGCTGGGAGACAGCTCGTCGGTCAGCATATCGCGGAGTTCGGCGCGCAGCCAGGCCGACGTCGGGCCCACGAACCCGCGTTTGGGCGCCCGGAAGTGGGGCGCCGGGAGGCGGGGGCGCAGCGCCCGCCGTAGCAGATGCTTGGCCTGCCACCAAGGTCCGATCTTGACACGCTGGGGCAGGGGGAAGACGGCGTCGACGAGGACGTGGTCGACGAAGGGCACACGCACTTCGAGGGAGTGCGCCATCGACAGCCGGTCCGAAAGCGCGAGGATGTCGTCGGGAAGAAAGGTCGTGTAGTCGAGGTACAAGCCCGCGTCCAGCCCCTTTAGTGCTCCATGGCTCCCTTGGGCGGCGAAAACGTCGCGGAAGCGCGTGCGCGCCGCTTGCCCGGTAATACGCGCGCCGAGGCTGGGCGAGTACAGGGCCAGGCGCTCCTCATCGGACAGCCGTGTCATCAAGCCGAGGAACCGGTCCGGTACGGCCCCGTTGCCCGTGAGCAGGAAACGCTTCACGCGGTCAACCCCGAGTGACCCGTCGCGCGGCTCCGGGATGAAGCGGCTCGCGGCGCCCGCGATGCGCCGCACGCCCGCAGGGAGGCGGGCGTACTGCTCGGCGGCGAGGAGCCCGATGTGCCGCCGATATCCCGCGAAGAGCTCGTCACCACCGATCCCCGTGAGCGCCACCTTGTAGCGGCTCGCCACCGCCTGCGAGAGGAGCCAGGTCGGGATGGCGGAATCATCGGCGTGCGGCTCGTCGAGGGCCGCGACGATCGGCTCAAAAATGTTGCGGATGTCGGGGCTGATGTCGACGACGGTGAGCTGGGCGCCGTAGCGCGTCGCGAGGGCGGCGGCCAGGTCCGTCTCGTTCGCCGCCGTGGCCCCGGAACCTGAATAGCGGGCCGTGAACGCATGCGGCGGGTTCCCGGCGAGGGCCATGCTCGCCGCCACCGCGGAGGAGTCGAGCCCGCCGCTCAAGAAGACGGCCACAGGCACGTCGCTCACGAGGTGGGCCGCGACCGACCCGTCGAGCCACTCCCGCACACGGGCCTCGGCGTCGTTGGTCCGCTGGTGAGCGCTTGCGCCATCCGGCGTAGGGAACTGCCAGTAGCGGCGCACGACGGTGTCTCCCTGCCGCCGCCACACGAGCGTATGCCCCGGCTCGAGCTTGCGGACGTCGACGAACGGCGACGCGGGCGCCGGGAGGTAGCCGAGCTGGAAGTACGCGTCCATGGCCTCCCAGTCCAACTCGCGGGAGGTCAAGCGGGCAGCGTGCAGCGCCTTGAGCTCGGAGGCGAAGGCGATTCCCCAGGGCGCGTTGATCACGTAAAGGGGTTTAATCCCGAACCGATCTCTAGCGAGGAGTAAGGTTTCCGTGGACGCGTCCCAGACGGCGAACGCGAACATGCCGCGCAGGGGCGTGACGCAGCCCGATCCCTGTTCTTCGTAGAGGTGCAGCACCGTCTCGGTGTCACCGCCCGTGCGGAGCGTGTGCCCGCGGTCGACGAGACCGCGCCGCAGGTCTTGATAGTTGTAGATCTCCCCGTTGAAGACGATGACCTTCGAGGAGTCTTCGTTGAAGATCGGCTGCCGGCTCCCGCCCAGGTCGATGATGCTGAGCCGCCGCATCCCGAGCCCGACGGCCCCGTGCACGTAGAGGCCTTCGTCGTCCGGCCCCCGTTGCCGCAGGGCGTCGCACATCCGACGCACCAGCGCCTCGGACACGGGTCGCGCCGCGTCGCGATACACGATTCCCGCAATGCCGCACATGTTGCCTTCGTTTCAGCGCAAGAGTGGCGCCAGTAAGAAAGTGTGGCCCAGACGCCACACGTGCAGCACGGCGTGGCTCTTGCAAAGACTAATCAGCGTGGACGCCACGACTCTTGCCGACGCACCGACACTCCATCCGGAGATCACGTCCGCTGCGTCGCGTCCCGGTGTGACACGCATGTCCCTCTCCGATGCGCTGGCCCTCGGCCCCGCCGCCTGGGACGCGGTGCTGGCGCGCGCCGAGTCGCCATCGCCTTTCATGAGCTGGGAATGGCATCGGGCATGGGCAGAAGCCGCCCCCACGGTCGACCTGGCGGAGAGCGAAGCACTGGTATTGCGCGGCGCGGATGGCGTGGTCCAGGCGCTGCTCCCCGTGTTGCCGCGGCCCATCTCGTTCCACCGGTCTCCCGCGACCGCCCTGACCTGGGCGATGGGCGACTTTGGGTGTCCCGATCATCTCGACCTGCTGGCGGCGCCAGAGGCCGATGTCGCCGCGCTCGCCCCGGCGCTCGAGCGCATGCCCTGGCACGTGCTCGTCCTGAGCAACCTGACGCCCGATGCTCGCGCGGTGCGCCGCCTGTCCGAGGCCTTCGCCGGCCGCGGTTATGCGACGCGCCGCCAACCGCTGTTTGCGTGCCCGTACCTCGCGCTGCCCGACGACTGGGAGCGGTATCTCGCGACGCTCACGCCGACGCGGCGTCAGACGCTCCGCCGCAAGGAGCGAAAGCTGCAGCGCGACCATGCGATGACGATCACGGACTATGACGGGGATCGCGTAGAGGAGGGGCTGAGCCGGTTGATGGCGTTGCACGCGCGCCGCTGGGAAAGCGGTGGCATGGGTGGTGCCTTTTGCGATCCGCGCGTTGTCCGCCTGCATCGCCGCTTCGCGACCGATCTGGCGACTCTGCGGCGCCTGTGGCTGACTACGCTCGACGTGGGCGGCGAGCCGGTTGCCGCCTGGTACGGGTTTACGTGGCACGACACCGTGTACTTTTACCAGAGCGGACGCGATCCCGAGTGGGACCGCGAAAGCGTCGGTCAGGTCCTGATGGGAGCCATGATCCGTCGCGCGATCGAGCGCGGCTACCGACGGTTCGATTTCCTGCGCGGTGAGGATCCTTACAAGCGTCACTGGACGGAGACCCAAGCAGTCACTGAAGAGGTCGTGATCTTCCGCCCGGGTTGGCGGGGGCGTTGGCTACGCGTGCTGGATGCGGCCGCGGCCTTGAGGGCGCGGCTGCATGGCTGAGATTCTCCTCGTCGTCTCGATCGACACCGAAGAGGACAACTGGCATCGCAGTCGCAACGGCGTGACGGTCGACAACATCGGCGCGCTGCGCCGGGCGGCCGCGGTGTTCACGCGCTTGGGGCTCCGGCCCACGTACTTCACGGCCTATCAAGTCGCAGCCGATCCCCGAGCCGCGGACGTGATGCGCGAGGTGAGCGCCGGGGGCCGAGCTGAGATCGGCGGCCACCTGCATCCGTGGAACACGCCTCCCATGTCGGAGCCGTTCGTCCCGCGGAACTCCATGCTCAAGAATCTGCCGGTGCAACTGCAGCTCGAGAAGCTCCGCTCGCTGACCGACCGCTTGGAGCAGACGTTCGGGTTCAGGCCGAGCGCGTTTCGGGCTGGGCGCTATGGCCTCGGCAGGGAAACGGTCGGTCCGCTGCTGCAGTGCGGGTATCGCGTGGACAGCAGCGTCAGTCCGTTCATCGACCTGCGCCCGACCGATGAAGGCCCGACGTTCGTCGGCGCCCCGATGAACGCCTATCGATTGGCCCCGGGCCGTGACCTGCGCGACCACGCGCCGGACGGGGGCCTCGTCGAGATCCCCTTGTCCTACGGATTCAACCGGGCCCCCTTCAGTCTCTGGGACCCGGTGCGTCGGGGCCTCGAGGCGGCGCCGCTCCGGTGGCTGCGCCTGGCCGGGGTGGCCGCGCGGGCTGGGCTCCTCAAGCGTCTCACGCTGTCCCCAGAGGTTGCGACCGTCGCCGACATGCTGACGCTGTCGCGTCGCCTGCTCGAGCAGGGCGTTCGGCACCTCCATCTCACGTGGCACAGTCCGACGCTCCGCCCGGGGCTTAGTCCCTTCGCCGACTCGGAGGCCGACGTCGAACGCCTCTACGCCGCCTTGGGCGAGTACGTGGAGGGCCTCTCCCAGATCACGCCGTTCCGATGCGTCACCGTAAGCGAGGCTGCCGCGCTGTTGGGGTGACGCAACACCGGCGGTCCGCCCGTAGCGCGGCCGGGTGCCGAACGCGTGGCACAGCACGTGCGCACGTCGCGCCCGGGTAACGGCGCGGCGACGCATCATGACGGACGGTGATTCGTGTTCAAAAATGTAGGCAGCAACTGGCTCGTGACGGTTGTGACCGTGTTGGCGATGTACTTCCTCACGCCGTTCACGATTCACAAACTCGGCGACGCCGGCTACGGGACCTGGAACCTGATCAACGCGATCACCGGGTATCTGGGCCTGCTGGTGCTGGGGGTGCCGATGGCCTCGGTGCGCTACTTCGCCCAACACGTGGCGAAGGGCGACGTCGAGAAACTGAACGAGGCGATCGGTAGCTGCACCGCGCTGTATCTCGCCCTCGGGGCCGTCGCCCTGGTCGTCGGCATCGGCATGTACGCCTTCTTCACGCTCGCGTACGAGATTCCCGCGTCCTTCCAGACCGATGGCCGTATCGCCTTCGGCATGATGGTCCTGTATGTGGCCATCGGATTCGTCGCGCTGCTCCCCAACGGCGTGCTCTCGGCTCACGACGACTTCGTGCCCCGCAATGTCGTGCGGCTCTGGGGTGTCCTGCTGCGCCTCGGGCTCACCCTCGGGCTGTTGGCGTTGCACGCATCGCTGATGGCCCTGGCGTTTGTCCAATTGGCGTGCCTGATCTTCGACTTCGTTCTGTGTTGGCTCCTCGTGCGGCGCCGCTACCCGGCGACCCGAATCCGGATCGCGGACTTCGATTGGGCCATGGCCCGCAGCATCTTCTCTTTCAGTCTCTACGTTCTGGTGCTCAACGCCGGGGCGCGTCTCTCCTTCGAGACGGACTCGATGGTCATCGGGGCGTTCATGAACGTGAGTGCGATTCCGTACTTCACGGTCGCGAACAGTTTCCTCATCTACTTGATGGAGTTCCTCATCGCGATTGCCGCCGTCGTCATGCCCATGGCCACGCGGCTTCAGACTCAAGGAAAGACTGCGGAGCTGCAGGGGATTTTCCTCAAGTGGTCGAAGATCGCGCTGTCCCTCACGATCGCCGCCGGGCTGTTTCTCATCGTGCTAGGACCGCGATTCATCGCCTGGTGGGTCGATCCCAGCTTCGAGCGTCCCGCCGGTCAGGTGCTGCAAATCCTCATGCTGTCGTACCTGATCTTTCTGCCCGTCCGCGGCGTGGCGCTGCCGATTCTCATGGGCTTGGGCAAACCGGGCCTGCCCACGATCGGGTTTCTCGTCGCCGGCGTCATCAACCTGGGACTGAGCATTGCCCTCGTGCGTCCGCTGGGGCTCGCCGGCGTGGCGCTGGGGACGGCCATTCCGAACGTCCTGTTCGCGGTACTCGTCTTCGTGCAGGCGTGCCGCGAGCTCGAGGTTCCGGTCAGGGAGTTCGTGCGCTACGTCATTCCTCGGGCCACGCTCGGGGCATTGCCGGTTCTGGCGCTGCTGCTCTGGTTCAAACTCGGGCTGGACGTGCGCGGCCTGGTTGCGCTTGCGGGGGCCGGCGTTGCGATGGTGCTGGCCTTCACGCTGGTCTGGGTCTTCTTCGTGTACCGGAACGATCCGTACGTCGACGTGCGGGCGTGGCTGCCGCGCCTGCGCGCCTGGGGGCGCGTATGACACTATGGGTGGTGGTGGCCGGAATCGCGGCGCTCGTCGTTGCGGTCGCGGCCGAGGGCGGGGCGCGCTGGTGGATCCGTCATCGCACGCGGTACTACGTGTGGCCGCCGGGAATGCGCATCGAGTTGCGCCAGGACCCCGACGTCTTTCCGGGGGTCGAGCCGTGCGTGCGCGTGGACATCAACGCCGACGGTGAGCGCGGCAGCGACGTGCGGGCGGACGAGCCCGGCCTGTTCCGCATCCTCGTTGGCGGAGGAAGCGCGGTCGAGTGCCTGGCGCTCGATCAGCCCACGAGTTGGCCCGGGGCCCTGGAGCGACGCCTCAACGCGCCGGACGCCCTGGCCCGGCTGGGCGCGCGCCGTGTCCACGTCGGCAGCATTGGGCGCTCGGGAGTGGGGTCGGAGGATCTCGACGCAATTCTCGAGCGTGTGCTGCCGCAGTACGAACGGCTCGATGCCATCCTCATCATGGTGGCGGCGAGCGACGTGTACCACTGGCTCGAAGACGGAGCGCCCGCCGGGCGTCCGCCCACGCCCATCCCTGCGGAGGCGCTGTTCTCCTGTCACCCCGGGCAGTCCTTCGGGTGGCGCCCCGGCGCGACCGCGACGGCCGAGGTCGTCCGGCGGCTGCGCCGCACGTGGTTGCGGCCCGTCGAAGTGAAGGAGCAGGCGGGATCGTGGGTCCCCGCCGCGCGGCGGATGCGGGCAGAAGCGAAGGAGATGCGGTCCGCGGTGCCCGATCCCACGGCCCTCCTCGACAACTTCGAGTCCCACCTGCGCCGGCTCGTGCGCCGCGCGGCCACGTGCGCCGATCGCGTGCTAGTCCTGCGGCAGCCCTGGTTCGAGAAGGACTACACTAAGGAAGAAGCGGCGCGCTTCTGGCACGGCGGGATGGGCAAGGCGTGGAGGCAGACCATTACGGTCTTCTACAGCCACGAGGTCATCAACGGCTTGCTCGGTCTCGTGGATGCCCGCGTCGCTCAGGTCGCTCGGGACCTCGGCGTTCAGCAGCTCTGCCTGCGGCCGACCCTGGCGCCGGATCTGCAGAACTACTACGACCACGACCATTACACGCCCGCCGGCGCGGCGATTGTAGCACGGGCGGTCGCGGGCGCCCTGCTCCCGCCACGCCCCTCGAAGGACGAGGGATTCGAACCGTTGTTCGACGCCGCGGGCGTCTCCTAGCCGAGGCCCCCTCATGGTGATCGTCCACGTGGTCGCTCCCGCTGAGGTCGGCGGTCTCGAGCGCGTCGTCACGATGCTCGCGGGCGGGATGCGCGGCTTGGGGAACGACGTGCATGTGACGGCAGTGGTCGGAGACCCGGGAGCGGCGCGGACGTTTCTCGCACCCTTGGAGGCAGCCGGCGTGGGCACCCGCACGCTCGTGGTCGGGGATCGAGCCTACCGAGCCGAGCGCGCCGCGATCGCCCAATTGTGCCGCGAGCTGCGGCCAGACGTCGTCCACACGCACGGTTACCGGCCCGACTTGGTGGACGCGAGCGTGGCACGGCGCCTGGGGGTATCGGTCGTCACGACCGTGCACGGCTTTACTGGGGGCGGGTGGAGGGACCGGGCCTACGAGTGGCTGCAATGCCGGGCGTTCCGCCGCTTCGACGCCGTGATCGCCGTCTCGCGGCCCCTCGTTGCGCGTCTGCAAAGCGCCGGCGTCCCCGCATCGCGCCTGCACGAAGTGCGTAACGCGTGGAGTCCGGCCGCGCCGCTGCTCGACCGTGATGCCGCGCGCCGCGCGTTGGGCCTCCCGCGCGAGGGATTCGCCATCGGGTGGCTGGGCCGGCTGAGCCGCGAGAAGGGCCCCGACGTATTCGTCGCGGCGTTGCCGTACCTCGAGGACTTGCCGCTCACCGCGTCCATCGTGGGGGATGGTGCGATGCGGCGTTCCCTCCAGGCCCAGGCGGACACCCTCCGCCTGAACGGGCGGATCCGCTGGCACGGCCTCGTGCCAGATGGCGCTCGCGTGCTGCCGGCGTTCGACGTGTGCGTGTTGAGTTCGCGTACCGAGGGTACGCCGATGGTGCTCTTCGAGGCGATGGCGGCCGAAGTGCCGATCGTGGCCACGACGGTCGGCGGCGTCCCTGACGTCGTGTCGCCCCGCGAAGCGGTCCTCGTCCCGTCCGACGACCCGGTGGCCCTCGCGGCCACGATCCGCGACATCTACCGCCATGCGGGGCCGGCACAGGAGCGGGCTCGCGCCGCGCGCGCGCGCCTGGAGCGCGAGTTCGCCGTCGCGCCCTGGCTCGCACGCTACGAGGCCATCTATCGACAGGTGGCGCGACAGGTGGCGGCCTAATGGCGCTGCCGACCGTCGTCCTCGCCGTCGCGGTGGGCATCTGCCTGTACGCCTACGTCGGCTACCCGGCCGTCCTGAAGCTCGCGAGCCTGATGCGCCGCCCGGCACAACTGAGCGCGCCGACGTCCGATTGGCCCGACTGGCCATCGATCAGCATTCAACTCCCCGTGTTCAACGAGGCAAGCGTCATCGCCGCGACCCTGGAACGCATTCTCGCGCTCGATTATCCGGCGGACCGGCGTCAGATCCTCGTCGTGTCGGATGCCTCGACGGACGGAACGAATCAGATCGTCTCGAGTTTCGCCGACCGTGGAGTTGAGCTGCTGTGCCAACCGCGCCGCCAGGGGAAGACGGCCGCCGAAAACGCGGCCCGCCTGCACCTCCGGGGCGACATCATCATCAATACGGACGCCTCGGTGCGCATTCAGCCCGATGCCGTCAAACACCTCGTCGCCGCGTTTCGCGATCCGTCCGTCGGGGTGGCCTCGGCGCGGGACGTCAGCGTCGCGAATGTCGAGACCCAAGTCAACGCCGGCGAGGGTGCCTACGTCGGATACGAGATGTGGGTGCGCGACATGGAGACGGCGGTGGGCGGCATCGTTGGCGCCTCCGGCTGCCTCTACGCGATCCGCGCCGAGCTGCACATGCACACCGTTCCCGATGCGCTGAGCCGCGATTTCAGCGCGGCCCTGACGGCCCGAGCGCACGGACGACGGGCCGTGTCCGTGCCCGAGGCGCTCTGCTTCGTGCCCCGCAGCGCGTCGCTGCACCAGGAGTATCGGCGTAAGGTCCGGACCATTACGCGCGGCCTCGCGACCCTCGCATACCGACGCGCGCTCCTGAACCCGCTGCGCTACGGGTCGTTCGCGTGGATGTTGATCAGCCATAAGGTCTGCCGTTGGTTGGTGCCGTGGGCGCTCGTCGCGGGGCTTGGCGCCCTCGGCGCACTGGCGGTCGCCGTTCCCTGGGCCCGTGTTGCCCTGGCCGCCGCCCTGGCGTTCGGTGTGTTGGCGGGGATCGCGTGGGCACGCTCGGGGAATGCGGCCAAGCCACTTCCGCGCCTGCTGGCGTTGCCGGCGTACGGCGCCGCTGGAAACGTGGCCGTGCTGCACGCTTGGCTCCGGTTCCTGGCCGGTCGTTCCGCGCCCGTGTGGGAGCCCACACGTCGCGGCGCGTTGAGCTAGCCCATCACGTGGATCCGATTCAGGCATTCCGGCGCGAGGACATTCCCGAGGTGCTCGGCCTGTTCCGCACCGCCTTTGGACAGAATGGCCGGAGCACACCGACTCAGCTCGACACCTACCTCGACCGTGTGTTCTTCCAGAGCCCGTGGTACGACGAGGCGCTGCCGTCGTACGTCTATCGCGATCGGAGCGGTGCCATCATCGGCTTTGCCGGTGTCCAGCCGAGACCGCTGGTATTGCGGGGGCGCCCGCTACGGGGCGCCGTCGCGACGAAACTCATGGTCTCGCCCAACGGTGGCGACGCACTCGCGGCCGTCAAACTTCTTCGGCGGGTGTTTGCGGGACCACAGGACGTGCTGCTCTCGGACTTGAGCACCGATGCCGGCCGGCGCATTTGGGAGGGGTTGGGCGGAATCACGGCCTTGCTGTACAGCCTGCAGTGGCAGCGACCGGTGCGACCGGCACGCCACGTGCTGTCGTGGCTGCGCGCTCGCGGCGTGCCGGGGTTCATCACTGGCGCTTTGCACCCGCTGGGCTCGATGACCGACGCGCTGCTGGCCCGCTCGGCCGCTCCCTTGCATAGCGGCTTGGACGGCTATACGACCGACGACCTACCCTTGGACGTGATGGCCACGCAATTCTCCGCCGTGTGCGCCGATCGCGCGCTGCGTCCGGCATACGACGCGCGGGCGTTGCAATGGCTGTTGAGCGTGGCGCAGCTCAACGACCCGCACCGCGTGCTGCGGCGACGCTTGGTGCGCGATGCGCGTGGTCAGGTGGCCGGGTGGTTCCTCTATCTCCTCGAGCCCGGCGGCGCCAGTGAGGTCGTGCAGCTGCTCGCCCGCAAAGGCTCAGCCGATGCGGTCTTTCACATGCTCTTGGCGGACGCTCGGAACTGTGGGGCCGTGATGCTGTCGGGTCGTTTGGAGCCGAGCATGGTGCGGGAGATGTCGACTCAGCACAGCTACTTCCGTCAGGTGGGCCCCTGGACCTTGGCGCACACCAAGGACGCCGACGTGCTGTCGGCGATTCTCAGCGGCAACGCGTCCTTGAGTCGCTTGGAAGGGGAGTGGTGATCACCAGCCGCCGCGCCGGCCCAGCATCACGGGCACCGTGCGCAGCATGATCTTCAAGTCTTGGAGCGCGGATTGGTTGTGGATATACTCGAGATCCAGCGCGACCTTCTGCCGTACGTCGTCCACCGATCGATCATAGGCCAAGTTGATCTGCGCCCAGCCCGTGATGCCGGGGCGCACGCGTTGGCGGCGCGCGTAGTTCTCGATCTGGACGCGTAGGCATTCGAAGATTGACGGCTGTTCGGGCCGGGGCCCGACGACGTTCATGTCGCCCACGAGCACGTTCCACAGCTGGGGCAGCTCGTCGAGGCGGAACTTCCGCAGTACGCGCCCAATGGCGGTGACGCGCGGGTCGTCCGGGGACGCCCACACCTGGTTCGCCTTCTCTTCCTGTACGCACATCGTGCGGAACTTGTACATCGTGAAGAGCTGGCCGCCGGCGTCGACGTGACGGCGTGTGTTTCCGCCCGCCCCCGTGAGACCGCGCCGGTCGAGGCCAACGCGCTGTTGCGTAAAGAGGATCGGACCGCGTGACGTCAGTTTGATGAGGACGGCGATCACGATCATGAGCGGCAGCGTGAGCACCAGCCCGAGCGCCGCGACCGCGACATTGAGCCCCCGCCGCGCGCCTTCGCGCCGCGTGCGGCGGATCGACGCGCGCGGTGGCGCAATCGGAAGCAGCCATGGAAGCGATGTCATGCCTCCAATGACTAGCAAGCCGCGTGCCCATTTTGGTGGCCCAAATGCAGTGCAAAGCCCTGAAATATAAGGAGTTACAGGCTGCGGTACGGCTGCTACGTGGCGTGGTTACTACGTGCTTTGTGGGGAGGGTGCGACGCGCCGGTGCGCCTGTTTCAGACGAGCACCGGTGCGGCGCGCAATTCGATTTCGAAGCTGAACTTCGTTCCGCCCTGCGGGTGCGTAGCGACCGTGAGGTCGCCACCCATCGCGGCGACGAGCTTCCGGCAGATCCCGAGTCCCAGGCCGGCGCTCGAGAAGTGCTGGCGCGGCGACGTGGGCTCGACGCGCAGGGGCTGGTACAGACCAGCGAGCGCCTCGGCGTCGATCCCAGGGCCGGTGTCGCGCACTGAGAACTCGATCCGGTTATCGCCCGTTTCACGCGCCGCGACCTCGACGAACCCCTGGTCGGTGTACTTCAGGGCGTTCGTGGTGAGGTTGAGCAACACGCGCGTGACGGCCTTGTCGTGCCCGATGCGCTCTTCCAACTCGGGGGCGAGGAACCGTAGGTCCAGGCCCTTCTCCTCGGCCACCGGTCGCGCCAGATCGCGCACCGAACGGAACACGTCGGAGATCGAGAACGCGATGGGGTCGCGGTCAGTGAGCGTGGCTCCGCTGCGCGACAACTCCAGGACGTCGCTGGCGGCGGCGCACAGGGAGAGCGCGGCGCTGCGGATCAGCCCCAGCTGCCGTCGCTGTGCTTCGGTGACCGGGCCGCTCTGGCTGAGCTGCATGGATTCGGCCAGGAACATGATCGAGGTGAGCGGTGAACGCAGGTCGTGCGCCATCTCCACGACCATCTCCAGGCCGCGCTGTCCGGAGAAGCACGCAGACAGATCGCGCGGCTCCGGTACCGGGTCCGGACGTCCGACGGGACCACTCGGCCGTGCGTTCGATTTCATGGTCAGGCCGCCGGCTGCGGTTGACCGACGGAGTCCGCGTCTTCGGCGCTTTCACGCTCCACCACCCAGGCGGCGTTGGGGCTGCGCTGCAGCCCGTGGCGTTCCATGAGCCGGTACAGCGTTGTGCGGTCCACGCCTGCGATTCTCGCGGCCTTCGACATGTTGCCGCCCGCCCGGCTCAGGAGCCACGTCAGGTACTGCATCTCGAACTGGGCGATCACGCGCTCGCGGGCAACGTGATAGCTCTCGTCGAGCAGCGTCGAGATGAGCGATGCCGGGTTCGTGCCGACGGCCGGCCGCGTCTCGGCGGTGAGCGGGAGGTCCTCGGGACGGATCACGGCCCCGGGCTCCGTGAGCACCGCCACGTGCTCGATCACGTTCTGGAGCTCGCGCACGTTGCCGCGCCACGGGTGCGTGCACAACGTGCGGATCGCGCCGTCGGACAGCTTGGGGAACGTCTCCCCTTTGCGGCGGTGGCGCACCCAGTACGTCGACAGGAAGTACTCCGCGAGCAGCGGGATGTCTTCCGGACGCTCCCTGAGCGGCGGGACGTGAATGGGCACGACGCGCAGGCGGTAGTACAGGTCCTCCCGCATCGTCCCCGCTTGCACCGCGGCCTCGGGATCGCCGTTTGTGGCGGCGATGAACCGTACGTTCACGACCGCGTCGGTGTTCTCGCTGCCGACGCGCCGCACCACGCCGTCCTGAATGACGCGGAGCAACTTGGCCTGAATGGGCTTGGACATCTCGACCAGCTCGTCCAGGAACAGCGTGCCGCCGTTCGCGGTCTCGAGCAAGCCGGGTTTGTCGCGGACCGCGCCCGTGAAGGCTCCCTTGCGATGGCCGAACATCTCGGACTCGAGGAGCGGCTCCGGCAGGGCGGCGCAATTGACAGCGACGAAGGGCCGAGTCGAGCGGCGGCTGTGCTGATGAATGAACTGCGCGATCAGCTCCTTGCCCGACCCGCTTTCACCCGTGATGAAGATCGAGGCATCGGTCGGGGCCACGCGCCGCGCCAGCTCGATTGCCTTCCGGAACGCCGCGGACGTGCCGAGCAGTGTCGCCTTGTCGGCTGGCGACTCTTCTCGATCGGTCTCCTCATGGCGGTCGCGGGTTTCCTGGCCCACCAGCACGGTGTGCGTAGCGCGTCCCATAGTGATTTGGAGGTGTTGGGCTGAGAACGGCTTCGGCAGATAGTCCCAGGCGCCTTGACGCAGCGCTTCGACGCTCGACTCGACGCTGGGGTTGCCCGTCATCACGATGACGATCGTGTCCGGGTTGGTCGCCAGCGCGGCGCGCAGCAGCGCCAGACCGTCGACCTGCGACATGTACAGATCGGTGAGCACGATGTCGAACGGCCGGCGCTTCAGCACCTCGAGCGCTTCCTGCCCGCGCCCGCATACCGTGACGTCGTAACCCTCGAGGCGGAGCACGCTGGCGCAGCTCTCGCGGAGCGTGTGCTCGTCGTCCACCACGAGCGTGCGGATCCGAGCCTTGGTCTCCGGCCCGATCGAAAGCGTTCCGTTCGCGCTGCCCGAGTCTGCGCTGTTTCCGGCGTTATTTGCGGCGATTGGTGTCGACATGATTCCTCCCGCGGGTGCCTTATGCAGGGATCGGGCCACACTGTCGCGACCTCGCAGCAGGGCCGGAAAAACAAGGAAATACGGCACTTGCGGTCCGGGGGCGAGGCCTCCGATAGGCGCGTTCTTGCACCAACCTGCACCCGGCTGCGAAGCGGCGTGCACTGAATTGCGACATGCTCGCCAACGCTACACGACGCCTCTCGCGGTATCGGACTTGCTGTGGAGGAGCCACATGACATCGAAACACCTGCCGGCAATGCGCCTGCCGGAAGCGCTCGCTCCTGCCATGCCGCGTCGACGGGCACCGCCTATGGACGGCGAGGAGCAGGGCACCGATTGGCGCCGCCTCATGACCGCGCTGTGGCACTTCAAATGGGTCGTCATTCTCTCATCGATTCTCGGAACGGCGGCGGGGGTCGCGGCCGTCCGCGCGTTGAAACCCCAGTACGTCGCCCAGAGCACCGTGTGGATCGACGTGCCCGAAAACCGGCGCGAGCCCGACCGATCGGGCCCGATCCGCGCGGGAGGCCTGCTCTCCTCCGACGCCTGGATCGATCTGCTGCGGTCCTACGTGGTGCTCGATCATGTGGTGCGGGAGCAGCGGCTCTACCTGGAGCTCAAGTCGATCGACGATACCGCTCGCTTTGCGAGCTTCGGCGTTACGGACACGTTCCGGCCCGGCGACTACGTCCTGACCGTCGACGCTGACGGACGCGGTTACGAACTTGCCGCGGCCAAAGGCCCGACGCTCGAGCACGGGGTCGTCGGTGATTCGGTGGGCGCAAAGCTCGGCTTCCTGTGGGTGCCGACGCCCGCGATGCTCCCGCCAGGCCACAAAGTCGAGTTCATCCTCGCGACGCCGCGCGACGCCGCGCTCCGGTTGGGGGAGCGGCTCGAGGTACGGATGGACCTGAACGGCAACTTCCTGTCGGTCGAGCTGAAGGGCACGAGTCCGCGGCAGATCGCCAACATCCTCAATGCGACGACGGCGCGGTTCGTCCAGGTCGCCGGGCAGCTCAAGCGGGAAAAGCTCACCGAGCTGACCAAGATTCTCCAGGATCAACGAAGCTACGCGCAGCGGAACCTCGACGATGCCGAGCAGGCGCTCAAGGTGTTCCGCATGCGCACGATCACGCTTCCCTCGGACCAGCCGACCGGGCCCACGGGCGCTGCCAGCGGCACGCAAGGGCGTGATCCCGTCGTGAACGACTTCTTCGAGCGTCAATTCCAGCGCGAGCAGATGCGGCGCGATCGTGCCGCGATCGCGCGGGCGCTCACCCCGGCGAGCGGCTCGACCTTCCCGGCAGACGCGTTCGCCGCGATCGGGTCCGTCCAGCATTCCCCGGAACTGTCGAACGCGCTAAAGGAGCTGAGCGACAAGCAGGCGCAGCTGCGTACCTACCGGTACCATTACTCGGACGAGTACCCGCTGGTGAAAAACCTCGTCGCCGAAATCGCGGAGCTGGAGCAGCGCACCATCCCGACTCTCGCCCAGGCGCTCGCAGCGCAGCTCGCCGTGCGCGAGTCGGAGCTGGGACACCAGGTGGACGCCGCATCGCAGGAAATCCGCCAGATCCCGGCGCGCTCCGTCGAGGAAGCGCGTCTGCGCCGTGGCTTGGAGCTCGCGGAGGAGTCGTACAACACGGTGCAGGGACGCTTCCTGGAAGCGACGCTGGCCGCCGAGGCGTCGGGCGTGCCGGACGTGAAGATTCTCGATCCGGCGATCGTGCCTCAGCGTCCGGTCAAGAACACAGCGCCGCGACTGCTCCTCATGGGCCTGATCGCCGGCCTGGGACTGGGCGTGGTCGGTGCGGTCGTGCTGGACCGGATCGATCCCCGCGTCCGCTACCCCGAACAGGTCTCACGGGACTTGGGCCTGCCGATCCTCGGCGCCGTGCCGCATCTGCGACGGGACCAGGAGCCGGCGGAGGTAGTCGAGGCGCTGCGCGGCGTGTGCCTCAATCTGGTTCACGCCTACGGCGCCGCCGGACCGCTCCTCGTTACGGTGACGAGCCCCGGCCCGGGAGATGGGAAGTCCTTCCTGGCGGCGAACCTCGCGCTGACGTTCGCTGATGGGGGCCACCGGACCCTCCTCATCGACGGGGACATCCGGCGCGGCGTCCTGCACCGCCGGTTCAAGGCTGCCCGGCAACCGGGCCTCACCGACTACTTGCGCGAGGAAGTGACGCGCGATCAGATCGTGCAAACCAGCGCGTATCCATGGCTCTCGTTCGTGGGCTGCGGGACCCGCTCGCACCGTGCGCCGGAGCTGCTGGGGTCACCGGCCATGGCGTCGCTCATCACGACGCTGCGGTCGGACTACGACGTGATCCTCATCGATAGTCCCCCGCTCGGCGCCGGTGTGGACCCGTTCATCCTGGGGACGGCGACCGGGAACGTGTTGGTCGTGCTGCGCACGGGGTACAGCCACCGCGAGATGACGGGGGCCAAGTTGGAGGTCCTCGATCGTCTGCCGTTGCGCATCCTGGGCGCCGTCTTGAACGACGTGCCGCGCGGGGCGGGCAACAACTACGCCTATTACTCGTACCACCTCCCCGGGTACGAGGCGGTGGATGAGGAAGAGGGGCGGAACGGCGCCCGCCCTCGGCTCGTCTAGGGAGGCGAACCCGGGACCGACGGGCCAGTCCCCTCGTCGTAACGGCGGATCCAGGACCTGCCACCTTCGGCGGTGCCGCGGCGCAGGGCGGCGCTGGCGCGGATGAGTAGATCGACCGGCTGGATCGGCGCGTAGCCGACATTCGACACCGCCTCGTACCCCACGCGGACCTGACGCACGGCAGCCGGTTCTCCGCGAGCGCTCGTGATCTCGCGAATCGCGCTCACCAAGCGTTCAGCCATCCGCAGTGCCCCCGGTGGCCCCGTCGAAGGGGCAATTACCGCAAACTCGGTGGGACCGAGCCGCCCCAGCACATCGGACAGGCGGCCGCTGGACTTGAGCGCCTGGACCGACTTGAGAATGGCCTCCGCGGCCGTGTCGCCGGCGGTGATCGCGTCGGGGTCCAAGTCGAGGGCCAGCACGACACACGCGAGGGAGCCGTGCTCCCGAAACGCGTAGGACCCCAGCTCCTGGACGCGCCGCGCCATCCCCTGCCGGTTGTAGAGCCCCGTGGCTGAATCGAGGAGCCCCTCAGCCCGGGAACGATCGGCGTCCAGCTTGGCGCGCATGTGCGCGTGGAGCTTGAGGGTCAACTCGAGCGGATCGGCCGCGGGGCCGATGCAGTCCCACGCGCCAGCGCGCAACGCTTCGATGCGCTGCTCGCGCGTGGGATTGTGCGGTGTGGTGATCATGATCGGCGTGCTCTTCGAGACGTGCGTCCCCTCGAGCAGCGTCCGGCACAGCTCGAGTCCGCTTTGGTCGGGCAACACCGCTTCGATGAAGATGACGTCTGGGTTGGTGCTCCGCGCGCGCAACAAGGCGTGCTGCCCGTTCGGCGTGCGCAGCACCGCGAAGCCGTTCGCGTTGAGCAACTCCTCGATCCGGCCCGCGCTCCCTTCTTGGTCCCCGGCCACCAACGCCAGCGGCAAGCCGGCAGATGGCCCTGAAGTGTTCATTTGGTCACCCTCCTGTGACGAATCCTTTTCAGAGACAAATCCTTCGCAGGATTGGGGCCATGTCGTCAGCTTGTGATGTTTGGGGCGGCCATCGCCGTGTTGCCGCGGCGACGCAACGTAATCGTGGGAGCGTTGCGACCGTGTTGGACGCGCCTCACCGCGAGAAACTCGTTGCGCTCTGCGTGGTTACGACGCGCGCCGCACAGAACAATGAAGCGGGGCCCCAATCTTGAAGTAGCACGCGGGCATGTGCGGCATCATTGGCTACGTCGGATCGCGGCAAGCCGTGCCCATTCTCATCGAAGGGCTCGCGCGCCTCGAGTACCGCGGCTACGACTCGGCGGGCGTGGCGCTCCAAAACGGGGCAGGGCTCGAGATTCGCAAACTCGCCGGACGCGTCGCCGGACTCAAGGATCTGCTTTCGCGCGAGCCGGTCCACGGCACGTGCGGCATCGCGCACACGCGCTGGGCCACGCACGGCGCACCCAACGACGTCAACGCGCATCCCCACATCGACTGCGATCGCACGATCGCGGTGGTGCACAACGGGATCGTCGAGAACGCTGATGTGCTGCGGACGAAACTCGAGCGCGCCGGTCACCGCTTCACCACCGAGACCGACACCGAGGTGCTCGCCCATCTGATCGAGGGGGCCGAAGGCACCACACTCGAGGAACGCGTCATCGCGGCCCTCGCGCCGGTCGAGGGAACGTATGGGCTCGCCGCGACGTGGGAGTCGGAGCCCGGCAAGCTCGTCGTGGCGCGGCGCGGCTCACCGGTCCTGCTCGGGGTGGGGGACGGCGAGCACTTCGTCGCATCCGACGCGAGTGCCGTGATGGGGCACACGCGATCAGTGGTTTACCTGCAGGACGGCGACATCGCCGTGCTGACGGCCGACGGCTACCGCGTCCTCGATCGCGACGCCGTCGAGCAGGAGCGCGCGGTCGACGCCATCGAGTGGGATCTCGAAGCGCTCGCGCTCGGTCCATACCCGCATTTCATGCTGAAGGAGATCTGCGAGCAGACCGAGACGGTGCGCAACACGCTGCGCGGCCGGCTCCTGCCGGTTGAAGGGTTCGCGAGGCTCAACGGTCTCAACCTCTCACCGGGTCAGTGCATGCGGATCCGGCGCATCCTGATCGTCGCCTGCGGCACGTCGTGGCACTCGGGCCTCGTCGGCCGCCACGCGCTCGAAGAGCTGGCGGGCATTCCGGTCGACGTGGAGTACGCGTCGGAGTACCGCTATCGGCGGCAGCTGCGGATTCCCGGCACGCTCACGATCGCCATCTCCCAATCCGGCGAGACGGCCGACACGCTGGAGGCGTTGCGCGCCGCCCGCGCGACGGGCGCGAACGTCGTCGGCATCGTGAACGTCGTGGGCAGCACGATCGCCCGCGAAGCGGACGGGGGCATCTACCTCCACGCCGGGCCGGAGATCGGCGTGGCGTCGACCAAGGCCTTCACCTCGCAAGTGGTCGCGCTCCTGCTGCTCGGCCTCTACCTGGCGCGGCAGCGCGGCGTGATGACGGAGGCGGAGGGACGGCGCCTCGTGGCCGAGTTCGAGCGGTTGCCCGAGCTCGTCGCCCGGACCCTGGAACTCGAGCCGCGCGTGAAGCAAGTCGCGGAGGAGTACGCGGGCGTCGGTAATGCCCTGTACCTCGGGCGGGGCGTCAACTATCCGGTCGCGCTCGAGGGGGCGCTCAAGCTCAAGGAAATCTCCTACATCCACGCCGAAGGGTATCCGGCCGCCGAAATGAAGCATGGGCCGATCGCCCTGATCGACGAGAACATGCCGGTGGTGTGCATCGCGCCCCAGGACCACGTCTACTCGAAGGTCGTTTCGAACATGCAGGAAGTGCGGGCGCGGGGCGGGCGTATCATCGCCATCACGAGCGAGGGGAACGGCGATCTGAGCCACCTCGCCGAGCATCAGCTCCGCATTCCGGCGTGCGAGCCGCTGTTGTCGCCGGTGCTCACCGTCATCCCCTTGCAGCTCCTGGCCTATCACATCGCCGTGCTACGCGGGTGCGACGTCGATCGCCCCCGCAATCTGGCGAAGAGCGTCACCGTGGAGTGATTCCCATGCTCTCATCGATCTCATCGATCTTGTCCATCTCATCGGGCCATAGCCTGATCGTCGCCGCGTTGCTGATCCTTCCAAGCCAGAGCGCGGCCCAAAACTCAGGAAACTCACGACCTCCCGAGCCGTTCCAGGTGGGTGACCGGATCCTGCTCGTCGTCGAGGGGGACACGATGCTCACCGACACGTTCACGGTCGTCGCCGGTCCGGCGATTGAGCTCCCCGTGATCGGGACGCTGTCGCTAGCGGGCGTGCCGCGCGCCGGCATCGAAGGTCACATGCAGCGTGAGCTGGGTCGCTACCTCAAGAACTTGACGGTCCATGCGCGGGCACTGATCCGTCTGTCGATCCAGGGCGCCGTCACCCGTCCCGGGTTCTACGCGGTTCCGACCGACCTGGTGCTGGCCGACGCGCTGATGGTGGCCGGCGGTCCCATTCAAGAAGCGCGGGTCGACAGGATGGGCATCCGGCGCCACGGCTCGCGGATCTGGGCCGGCCCGAAACTCCAGGCCGCGATTGCTCGCGGGGCCACGCTGGAGGAGTTGGGGCTGCGGGCCGGCGACCAGGTCGATGTGCCCCGAGGACGGGACATCGAATCGACGGTCCGGATCGTGGGCGCACTCGTGACCAGCACGGTCGCGATCTGCGTGCTCACCAAGAGCTGCTGATGCGCGCCGTCTCGGTGGTGGGCGGACCCGCGAATCTCCCGCAGCTCGCCCCGGTGGCTCGCGCGCTGAGCGCCTCGGGGGACGTGGAGCACCTGATCATCTACGCCGGCCGGCGCGACGGCCCTGAGTTGGTGGCGGCGATCGCCGAGCTGGGCCTTCCGCCCGCGCGTTACCACCTGGAGGTCGGTGGGGGCTCCGACGGCATGCAGATCGGCCTGATGCTGCAACGCCTCGAGCCGGCGCTGGCGGAATTGCGGCCGGATGTCGTCCTCGCGTACGGCGACGACACGGCGGCGGCGGCCGCGGCCCTCGCGGCGGGGGCGCTGCGCATCCGCTTCGGCCACGTCGAAGCTGGTCTGCGCTCTGGAGATGGAGCGGGCGGGGAAACAATCCCGCGCCTCGTGTCCGACGTGCTCGCGGATGTGCTGTTCGTCCCGTCGCGCGACGCGATCGGCGCGCTCAAAGCCGAAGGCGTGGCGGAGGAGCGGATCCAGTTCGTCGGCAGCGTGCGGATCGACGGGCTGTGCTGGGCGTTGGCGCAGGGCGCGGCGCAGGCGGGCGATTCCGCGCCCTATGCGGTGACGAGCCTGCACGAGCCCGGCGCGGAGATCGTCCAGGCTCTGGGCGAGCTGCGCAGTCGCTTCCGCATCGCCCCAGCCCCCGCGGCATACGTCGAACGCATGACGCTCGTGGCGAGCGCGGCGCTCGTCGTAACCGACAGCGACGACTTGCAAGACGAAACGAGTTTCCTCGGCATTCCGTGCATCACGCTGCAAGCGCACACCGACCATCCCACGACGTGCCAGCACGGCACCAACCGGCTGGTCGCGCCGCAGCGAGAGACGTTCCTCGCGGCGGCGAATCGGGCGCTGTCCCGCCGCGCTCCCGCGCGTCCGTTGCTCGAGCGTTGGGACGGCCGGGCGGCCGAGCGGATCGCGCGCGTCTTGTGCGACGGCGCCGAGTTCACGTCCGAGCGCGAGTCCGAGGTGGCATCGGCGGCGCGCCGGCGGCGGGCGGTGGCGCTTCCCCAAATGGCGTAACAGAAAGCGTGACGTCTCACCCATTCTCAAGCGGAGGACGTATGCGACTGCGGACCAAGCTGAGCGTTGCGATGGTGGCGGCGGCGGCCGTCGGCGTGGGCGGCGCCTGCCGCGAGCCCATCAGTCACGAAACGCCGCCAGCCATCGCCCCGGGGCTCGTCTCGGTGTTGGGCGCCACGGGGGCGACCGATCCGGTGTTCGTGGTCGTGACCTACGACGAAGCGGCGACGACGGGAGACGCGCTCGCCAGCCGCATCATGGCCCTGGGCGCCGGGGCCCGCGCCCTCAAGCAGCTGCCGTTCGTCGGCGCCCTCGCGACGCCCGCGCAGGTGAACGCGATCGCGGGACTCCCGGGCGTCGTGCGCGTGTCGGACAATCGCCGGCTGGCGTGGCTCGGCACGGCATCCCGGCCGGCCCTGCTGGCGCTGCTCGATCAAAGCGTACCAACGATCAAGGCCGATCAGGCCAGGACGCGGTACGGCGTGAGCGGGCGCGGCGTCGGCGTGGCGATCCTGGACAGCGGGATCGACGGGCTCTATCAGCACGACGTGCAGTATCCGAGTCGCACCGTCCAGAACCTCAAGATCATCGCCAACGGGCGTGACCTCGTGTGTTTCGAGAACCTGCCGTGTCCGGGGTCGATCTATCTCGAGAATCTGGCCAACAGCGAAACGTCGGTGGGACACGGCACGCACGTGTCCGGGATCGCCGGCGGCAACGGGGTGATGTCGAACGGCCTGTACACCGGCGTCGCCCCTGGGTCGAATCTGGTTGGGATCGGCACCGGCGACGTGTTGTTCATCTTCTGGGCGCTCGCGGGCTTCGATTACATCCTCCAGAACCAGGATCGCTACAACATCAAGGTCGTGAACAACTCCTGGGGCACGAGCGGACCCTTCGATCCGCAGGATCCCGTCACCATTGCGAGCAAACGGGTGCACGATCGTGGGATCACTGTCGTGTTTGCCGCCGGGAACGACGGGCCCGACCAGAACACGTTGAACCCGTACAGCGTGGCGCCGTGGGTGATCGGCGTGGCGGCCACGTGTTCGTTCACCGACTCTGTGGGACGCGCGGATCAGTGCGACGGCGGAATGCTGGCGGGATTCTCGTCGCGGGGCATTCCCGGTGATGCGGTCTACCATCCCACTGTGGCGGCGCCCGGCGTGTACATCACATCGACGCGGGCGTCGACGGGCTCGGTGCTGAACGGCCTCGATGCGCCCGACGACGTGCTGACCTGCGGCATCCGCACCGAGTTTCTGCCCTTCTACACGTGCGCGAGTGGCACCAGCATGGCGACACCACATGTGACAGGCGTCGTGGCACTGATGCAGGAGCGGGCTGCGGGTGGGCTCACGCCCGATCAGGTGCGCACCATCCTGATTCAGACGGCAGACCCGCTGCCCGGGTACGCGCTCTTTGAGGTGGGCGCGGGTCTCGTCAACGCGCTCGAGGCGGTGAGGCGCTCACACTGATCGCCGGTCGTTCACCAAGGTGCGAGACGCCCGGGCGCAACGCCTGGGCGTCTTTCGTTTGCGAGTGTGCGTCGCTGCAGGGGAGCCACGCTTTGTACCTCGTTGACAGAGACGAACATAGGTGCGGCGCCATTTGGCACTCCGTTTGCCTCCATGTCGAATCCGCAGGCCACCACACTCACGGAGGCGGACACCATGGTCAGACTGAGAAACCTCGCGCTGCTCGCGGCTCCGATCGGAGTCGCCTTGGTCGTGTGGAGTTGCGACCGGCAGCCGAACGCGCTGGCGCCGACGATCGGCACGCCGCTGGCGCATTACAATGTTTTCCAGTGTACGCCGCTCAAGATCACGGGTGGCGGCAGGATCGACTATCCCCCCGGCACGGCCGAGAAGAATCCCCCAGCGAGCCATATGTACGAGACCTTCGGCGCCCACGTCATGGATGACAACGGGGACTGCCTCGCCGAAAAGGGCTCCTTGGAGTGGGTCGACCACCGGCCTGAATGGAACATCAACGGGCAGCCTCTCAATCTCCACTCCACCGTGATCACGTTCGCCGAAGAGGCGACCGACACGGACTGCAGTGATGGCGCGGCGCACTGGGGCGGAGTGCTGCGCGTGCAGAACACGGGAGACGAAGCCGAGTTTGAAGTCTTCGACTGCGACAACGGCGAGCCCGGCGTGGGTCACGATGGCTTCGCGATCCGCGTCCCGGCCATCGGTTACGAAGTGATGTGCCCGGATCCCGACCTGCCGCCGGCGGAGCCTGCCTGCACGCTGACGGGCGGGAACAGACAGTTCCACCCCACGCACCGGTAAGGAGGGCGCCATGAGAATCGACACATTCCGGAGGGCGATCCGTTTGCTGGGTCTCGTCCTACCGATGACGGTGTTGGCGAGCTCGGTACAAGGCCAGGCGCTCGGCGTCGGCGTGAGCACCAAGACCGTGAATCAGAAGTTGACGTACGTTGCGCTCCCGGCGGGAGAGGCCCAGGCCTCGAATCAGGACCAGAGCGTCTCGGTGCCTGGCGTCGTCACGGCGCAGGATCTTTTTAGCATCGTGAGCGGCGACGCCGACGCGACGGACGGCTCCACGTCGGTGAGTAGCGCGACCTTGGGCGTGGTGAACCTGCTCAATGGGCTCATCACGACGGACGGCATCGTGGCCATGGCGAGCAGCAGCATCACCGACGCCGGGGTCAACAGCAACGCCGCCGGGTCGAGCCTCGCGAACCTCGTCGTCGGCGGGGCCGCCGTTTCGGATCCCGCTCCCAACACCCGCATGACCCTACCCGGCGTCGGGTATGTTCTGCTGAATGAGCAGATCCCGACCGGTGACGGCGTGTCGACGACGGGCATGACGGTGAACATGATTCACGTCGTGCTGCAGCAGCCCGTATTGGGATTGCTAGGGCAGGTGACTGGCTACCGCACGGTGGGCGACATCATCGTCGGTTCCGCCACTAGCAGCGCCTCGCGCTAGGCGGTCTCACGGCAGCGGAGGAGCCCGGTCTCGGACGGCGGTTGCGTCGTCCGGGGCCGGGTTTCTTCGTGCGCACAACTTTGGTGCAGCGTGAACGGCGCTGCGCCTCAGTCTGGGGCGCCATGCGTGGACTGCGTGAAACGTAACGTGTATAACTCTTTGTAGTTAATGGTGTTGCGTTAATGCACCACGATTGGGCGATGGCACTAGCCTTGCTGTTGCGGCTCCACAACATTTGTACTCCTTCCCCACAACTGGCGAGGAACCGCCTCCATGGTCAAGAAAGACGTGCCGCAGCCCGAGCAGGACCCGCAAGCGAGCACCGAGTCGACACAGGCGCTGCTGCGGGAACTCGTGGCGCACTTGCGACAGAATCGCACGCAGTTGCGCGAGGAGTGGGCCCGGCGCATCACGCGCGCCCAGCTGCTCACGGCGATGACGGAGGAGGAAATCTTCGCGGAAGCAACGTCGGTGTACGACAACTACGTCGAGGCCCTCGAGACCGGGACCTTCGAGGCCCTGCAAGCCTACGCCCGCAACCTGTCGGAGCGCATCATTCCGCGAGGCGTCGAGACGCACGAAGTCGTCGGCATCGTGCTGTTGCTGCGTGACGTGCTCGCCCGCTCGCTGTTCGCCAAGTACCACGAAGACTTCAACAAACTCAACCGCATTCTCGACGCCTACGAGCCCGCCGCGAACCGGATCGCGAACACGGTGGCCGTCGGCTTCGTGCAGGAGCGCGAGCGCATCATCCGGCAGCAACAGGAGGCGATCCGGGAGCTGTCGACGCCGGTGCTCCAGGTGCGCGAGCGGTTGCTGATTCTGCCGATCATCGGCGTCATCGATCCCCAGCGGAATCGTCAGTTGACCGAACAGCTGCTCCGCGCAATTCGCACCAACCGCGCGAAGGTCGTCGTGATCGATATCACGGGTGTGGCCGCCATGGACTCGAACGTGGCGAACCAGCTCGTGCAAACGGTTGAAGCGTCGCGCCTGCTCGGCGCGACCGTCATCGTGACGGGCCTGTCGCCCGAAATCGCACAGACCCTCGTCACGATCGGCGTCGACCTGAGTGAGATGGCCACGGTCGGCGACTTGCAGGGAGGTATCGAAGAGGCGGAGCGCCTGCTGGGCTACAAAGTGATTCCATACGCCGAGGCCACGCAGCAGGCCTAAGGGAGGCAGTTCGTGGAAGTCCCTATTCTGAAGCAGGGCCATTTTCTGATCGCGTCGATCCAGTCGGCGCTGTCGGACGCGGACCTCTCCCAGCTGCGCGAGGCATTGATCGCGCGGGTGGGAAAATTCCGGGCCCGCGGGGTAATCGTGGACGTGACGGCGCTCGACGTGATGGATTCGTTTGCCGTTCGCACCTTGCGCGACATCGCCCACATGGCGCGGTTGCGCGGCGCAGAAACGGTGATCGTGGGCATCCAGCCCGAGGTCGCTTTCGCCATGGTGCAGCTCGGCCTCACCCTCAAGGGCATCGCCACCGCACTCGACCTCGAAGAGGGCCTCGCATTCCTGGACCTGCAGGGGCAGGGACGCATCGACAAAAGGCAAGGGCATGGGCGCATCGACCGTGGGTGACGATCTCCGCTGTCTTATCGCCGCGGACACGGATGTCGTTCAGGCCCGCCAGGCGGGCCGCGAGTTGGCCGCGGAGCTCGGCTTCTCGGCCGGAGACCAAACTGTCGTCGCCGCGGCGATCTCCGAGATCGCGCGCAACATCCTGATGTACGCGAAGCGTGGCGAGGTGCGCTTCACGAAGGTGCTGGACGGCCCCCACACGGGGCTCATCGTCGTCGCCGAGGACGACGGCCCCGGCATTCGCGACGTCTCGCGCGCGTTGCAAGACGGCTACTCCACCTCGGGTGGACTCGGGCTGGGCTTGCCGGGCGCGCGCCGTCTGATGGACGAGTTCGAGGTCGTCTCCGCGCCGGGACAAGGCACCAAGATCACGATGCGCAAGTGGAAGCGGGGCAATGCATAGCCGGGTGCGCGACGTGCATACGCTCGTCCATTGGGGCGTGGCGACCCTGACGCTCGAGGGGGAATCGGAATCCGGCGACCTCCACCTCGTCAAAGCGCTCACGGACGGCGTCCTCATCGCCGTCGTGGACGGCCTCGGTCACGGCGAGGAGGCCGCCATCGCGGCGAGGGTCGCGGTGAGCACATTGGAGAGTTACGCCGACGAGCCGCCACTCTCGCTGCTGCAGCGCTGCCATGCGGCGCTGAAGGGAACCCGAGGCGTCGTGATGAGCGTCGCGCACTTCGACGCGCCGCGCGGGACCATGACCTGGCTGGGCGTGGGCAATGTGGAGGGTGTGCTGCACCACGCGAATTGGTCGGAGCGCTCGGGCCGCGCGTCCCTCGTCACCCGGGGCGGCATCGTCGGGTCGGAGGTCCCGGCGGTACAGGCGGCCGTGATTCCCGTCAACGCGGGGGACGTCCTGGTCTTCGCCACGGACGGAATCGCCAGCGGTTTCCTGTCCGACGTTACCGCGCGGGAGGAGCCGCAGCGGCTCGCCGACCACATCCTGGCTCGTTACGGCAAGGGTACGGATGATGCACTAGTACTCGTCGCCAAATACCTCGGACGCTAGTGAGCCGCCTCGTGACTCGCCCTACGCAGCAATCGATCACCGGGCCTCCGCCTCGCCCGGCCGCCCGGACCGCGACGGACGCGGTGCGCGTCCTCGCCGTCGGGGGTGAGTCGGGTCCCGGGCCGCTCCAGAGTCTGCGCCAATGGGCCATCGACTTGGGCGTCGAGCTCGAGTGGGCCGCGGACCTGCCGCGCGCTACGCGTCTGCTCGCCGGCGGGCGCTGGGACCTCGTGCTCGCCGTGCTGGGCGACCGCTCCGATGAGGACTTGGGGTGGTGGGTGGACGCGTTGCGCGGCGCCCCTGGCGCACCTCGGCTCATCGCGCTCGCCGACAGGCCGTCGATGGGCCTGGCGCTCCGCGCCGAGAAGCTGGGCGTCCTGGACGTACTCGCGCTGCCGCTCAAACGCGAGGCTCTGGCCAGCGCCCTGGCGCGCGTGCGCTCGGCCACCACCGAGGTTGCCCTGCCCCTCCCGCCCATCGACACCGAAGGGCAGGGCCATTATGCCCTCGTCGGCCAGAGCCCGGCGATGCTCGAGGTCTATAAGCTGATGGCGCGCGTCGCGCACAGCACGGCGACGGTACTCATCCTGGGCGAATCCGGCACGGGGAAGGAAGTCGTCGCGCGAACGATCCATCAACACGGACCCGCCACCGCTGGTCCCTTCGTCGCCGTCAACTGCGCCGCGATTCCTGAAAACCTGCTCGAGAGCGAGCTGTTCGGTCACGAGAAGGGCGCTTTCACGGGGGCCGTGGCTCGCAAGATCGGGCGCTTCGAGCAGGCGGGGAGCGGCACGTTGTTCCTGGACGAGATCGCGGACATGAGTCTCGCGCTGCAGGCCAAGATCCTGCGGGCCGTGCAGGAGCGCGAAATCGAGCGCGTCGGCGGCGGCGAATCGATTCCGGTCACCGTGCGACTCATCGCCGCGACCAATCGCGATCTGCAGGACGCAATCGCGCAGGGGAGATTCCGCGAAGACCTCTACTATCGCCTCGCGGTGGTCACGATTCAGCTGCCCCGTCTGGTGGATCGCGGCGACGACCTCCTGCTCCTCCTCGCCCACTTCGCCCGGCAATTTGCCGAGCGGTACGCCAAACGTATCGACGGCGTGTCGGACCGCGCACTCGAGCTGCTCCGCAATCACCAGTGGGTCGGGAACGTGCGGGAGCTGCGCAACGTGATCGAGCGGGCCGCGATCGTCGTGTCCGACGGCACGCTGCGCAGCGAGCACCTGCCCGACGAGCTGCGCGCGGAGGAGCCTGGCGTCCCCGAGCGTACGACGAGCGGTTTGCCGACGCTCGCCGAAGCCGAGGCGCGCCATATCGCTCGCGTGCTGACGCACACGGGCGGACAGATCGGCGCGGCGGCCGACATACTCGGTATCCACCGTAACACCCTCACGCGCAAGATGAAGGAGTACGGGCTGTGAGGGTCGAGCAAGCGTTGCGGCTGCTGCCGAACCTCGAGGCCCTGATGCCGCTCCGGGGCCTCCTGCTCTCGAGCGCGCGCCCCGACGAGCGCGTGCAGTGGGGCAGCGGTGGGCCCTATCTCACGGTGGGCAAGCGTGACGTCGAGCCCGGCGAGCTGGCGCGCACGATGGCGCCGGTGCTGGCGTTCGTCGCCCAGCACATCGGCGCGCTGTACGGCGCCTACGTCGAGGCGCTCGAACGCCAGGAGCGGAACGACGCGCCCGGCGCGGTGACGGCCCTGGTCGGAGCGGGCCGGCTCGAGGAGCATGTCGGGCGACTGTCTCAGGCGCAGGCCTGGTATGAGGTGGCGCTGGCCCTCGCCGAGACGCTGCAGGACCGGCGGCCCGAGGTGGAGACGCTGCTCGCTATCGGCCACGTGTGCCTGGCGCTCGGGAATTACTCCGAAGGGGCTCGACACTACCAGCGCGCGTTGGTGCTCTCGGAAGCGGAATTCAATCAGGCGGGCGCGGTCGACGCCTCGGTGGGGCTCGGCACTGCGGCGTTCGAGCGCGCCGAATGGCCCGGCGCGCGGGCGTGGTACTCGCGCGCGTTGCGCCTCACCGAAGCCGGCAACGACGGTCGCCGTCTCGGCCTGGTCGAGCACCGGCTTGGATTGCTCGACCGCGGCCAGGGAGACCTCGCGGCCGCCGGCGACCACCTGCGGCGGGCGCGCGAGTACTTTGAAAAGCTCAACGGCGGGGCTGCGCTCGACATGGCGCGGGTGCTCGATGCCCAGGGTGAGCTCGACGCCGCGTTGGGGCGGCCGGGGCCTGCCGCGGCGGCGTTCCGCGAGGCGCTGGCGTGGGTGCGGCGCGACGAGCACGATCCCGGTCTCGATGTCGCGATCCGCCTCCACCTGGCCGAGCTGCTGCTCGAGACCGGCCGCTGGCTCGAAGCCGAAGAGGAGATGCGTCGAGCCGAGCAGCTCGCGATTACGTCCAACGAGCCGCGCGGCCTCGTCCGGATCTACACCGTGCTCGGCACGCTGCGGGGCCGCCAAGGCGACGAGACCGGGTTCGTGTTCTTCGAGCAAGCGATCGCGCTGTGCCGCGCACTCGAGGGTCCGCTGGTTGAGGACGCGCGGGTCTATCACGCCTACGGACTGTTCCGCCAGGTGTGCGGCGGCCCCGACGAAGCGCGCGCCTACCTCGAGCGCGCGCGGGGAATCTTCCGCTCGCTCGGGATGGATGCGGATGTCGAGCGCGTCGAAGCAGCCCTGAGGAATTCGCACGGTGTGAACACGGCGGCCGGGGGGGCCGGCTAGACCGACCCGGTAGGTTACGGTCATGCGACCGGTGCCGTTCCTCTTGCTGGCTCTCGCCGCCTCCTGCGCGCACGAGAGCCCGTTCGTTTGGGGCGGCCCGGATACGCTCCCGCCGTTCGGGGCCACCGTTCCCCGACGCCTCACGTTCAACGCGGGCGACGACCGCAACCCTAGCGTGACAGGCGATCTGTTGGTCTTCAGCCGTTTCGACGGCAGTCACGGACGCGAGCGCTGTCTCGCGATCCTTGCCGCCCAGGGCGGCACCCTGCATCGCACGGTGTGCCCGCCGCCTCCGGTTTCGCCCGCGGACACCTTCATCAATACGTGGGTCGAGCCGGTGTTGTCACCGGACGGCGGCCAGATCGCGTTCGTATGGCAGCGGGGGGCGCCGGCCAGCTATTACACGTGGACGCGGGATCTCGTTGTCGCGCCCGCGAGCGATCCGAGTCACCCGACATTCACGTGGCAGGCGTGGTACGTGCTCCCCGATGGACGCATCGCGACCGCCGTAGCCAAACCGACGTGGCTGGGACCCACGACCGTGCGGTTCCTCGCGTCCTACGAGCGGGTGTTCAAGGTGAAGGGTGGGGGGTCGGAGCGGCTGACGGACACGGCCACCGATGTGTACGCTCTTCTCGATCTGGAGCTGACGACGGGCGTCGCCGGCGTCGTGCACGGAGCCGACTCGACGATCGCGTACGCGCCCGTGGCGACGGGGGGAGCGTGGCTCGTGAAGTCGTCCGACTCGACGCGATTGCTGTTTCTCGCGCCCGGCGCGGACAGTGCCGTGGCCGTGGCGACCTTCTCCGGATCTGTTGTCGATCTCGCCAACGTCGGCGGGGTGCCGGTGGCGCTGCTCGCGAACAGCGGCACAGTGGCGTGGATCGATCTGGCCGCCGGGACCGCGGGGCAAATCGGCGCCTCTACGCCAATCCGCCGCATCGTCCCGGTCCCGGGGACGCGGCGCTTTGTCGCGGAGGTCGAAAACACGGCCGACCCGCTCGCGTCGATCGGGGCCAACCTGTGGCTGTTCGGTCTGCCTTGAGAGCTACCGGAACACCAGGAAGACGTCGTACAGGGCGTGGGTCCAGGCCGTGATTCCGAAGCCCCGCGCCAGGTAGAGCGCGCTGAAGAAGAGTCCCGCGAGCGTCCGGAACACAAAGGAATAGAGCTGCCAGGGGTCCCCGTAGGGCCCTAAGTAATGAAAGGCGGAGAAGACGAGCGCGCCGGCGATGGTGGCGCTCGCCCCGGCAGCGAGCGGGCGGAGCCCCAAGGCGCGGCGCGCGATCCATGCGAACATGCCCACGAGGACGACGCGGAACAGCAGCTCCTCGTAGATCCCGGCGCCGAGCGAGAGCATGAGCACCGTCCCGCGCCCGAGCTGCGCCGTGCCTCCGTGGACGAGTGAGAGCGGCGGGGGTTCGCCGAGGAGAGCGGCGGTGAGCCCGCCGACCACGAAGCCGAACACGAGCGCGAGGCCGATGGATTCGGCGAGCATCACCCCGAACACCGGTGCACGCAACCGCCCCGGGTTCGAGCGCAGATCTTTTGCGACGAGCCAGAGTCCGGCGATGACGAGGCAGGCCATGAAGAGCCGCGGGCCCCACGATCCGGCGATCCAGATAAAGACAGATTGCAGCATGACGTCGGCGCCGTTGCGGACTCCCCCCTCCGGCCCGGCGGGCACCGCCGCGGCCAGGATCTGATACAAGACCAATAGGGGCAACGAAAACAGCACGCTGTAACGGGGGGAGCGGCTCGGCTGCCAGTACTCACGGGTCATGCTTGAATCTTATCCTTCATTAGGGTCCGTACAGAGCCTACGTGATCATCGCTCCACTCGTTCTACTCCTCGCCGCGCAGACTCCAGCGAGGGTCGACAGCAGCGCCTACCTCGATCCGACTGCCCGCCGGCTCGTGGCGGCGGCGCGCGCCCGTCGGGAAACGATCGACCGATCCATTACCGCCTACCGGGTCACGATGCGGGAACGCATCGGGGCCGGGGTGCGCGCCCTGCGCCGCGACCGCATGCTCTACCGCCGCGAGCTGGCGTTGCGCATCGACTGGCGCCGGGACTCGGTGGGGCGCATCGACGTCATTGGCGCCCGCCAGGCGATCCCCGCGGTGCGGGCCCGGGTGGAGTTTCCCGACGATCTGCAGGGCGATGTGACCGACTACGCCTTCGACCCCGCGGACGATGGCATCACCATCGGGTTCGGCAAGTCCGACGACGGAGAAGGCAAGGGCGTCCGCCTGGGCCACCCGCTCGCGCCGGGGAGCGAGGCTGACTACCGCTTCGCCAGTGGCGATTCGAGCGTGCTCGTCTTTCCCGACGGCCGCACGATCGTGCTCCGTGAGCTGCGGGTCATGCCGCGGCGCCTCGATTTCAACCTGATATCCGGCTCGCTCTGGATCGACGAACAGTCGCATGGCGTCGTGCGCGCGTTGTTCCGTCCCGCGCGGCCCTTCGACTTCGAGGAGGACGTCGGGGACGAGGACAAAGACATTCCTGGATTCGTGAAGCCGATCCGCGGCGAGGTGCGCTATATCACGATCGACTACGGCCTGTGGGACCGGCGCTGGTGGTTGCCGCGCCTCATCGCGTTCGATGCCGTGGCCACCGCGGGCTCGTGGCTCCAGATGCCGCTCCGCTACGAGCGCGTGTACAGCGACTACGAGGTCACCGGCGATACGATGAGCCCCCGTGCCCCGCGCCCTGCTCGGGCCAGCGCCGCCGCCGACTCGAGCGCGCGGGTCCAGTGTCACGCGCAGGTGGACACGCTCACCGTCGACTGCGTGTGCCGTGACGGCGAGTGTCTCAAGTTCGCGGTCCACATTCCGACCGACACCGCGGCGCTGCTCGGTAGCGCGGAGCTGCCGCCCGCATTCGCCGGCATGGCGGGCGCGGAGGGCGACTCGCTGATATCCACGGGTGAGATGCAGGAGCTGATGCGGGGCGTGGGGCGGTTGCCTCAGGCACCCTGGCAGTTCCACGCCCGACCTCCACGCTGGGGTCTGGCGCGCTACAACCGCATCGAAGGCCTGGCGCTGGGCGCGCGGGGCGAGCTCGACCTCGGGCGGCTGCAGCTCGACGGCTCGGTGCGCGTCGGGCTCGCCGACGGCGAGCCCGACGTGGAGGCCGGAGTCACGCGGGAAACCGGGACCGGTCGATTCCGTCTGGCGGCGTACCGCCGTCTCAACGCGGTCGATGCGGGCGGTGGGAACGCGCTGGGTTTCGGGAATTCGCTCAGCGGGTTGCTGCTCGGCCGCGACGACGGCGATTACTATCGAGCCGCGGGTCTCACGCTCACCGCCCTCCCTGTCGTCACCGCCCAGCAGACCTTCAGTGTGCGCGTCTATGCCGAACGCCAACGCAGCGCCCGTAAGCAAACGGACTTCTCATTTCCGCATGTCCTCCACTCCGATCATCTGTTCCGGCCGAACATCGTCGCCGACTCCGCCGACCAGGTCGGACTCGCGCTCACCCTGCGAGCGCAGCGCGGCTACGATCCCGAGGGGGCGCGTTGGGGTGCGGACGTGAGCGTGGACGGGGGCGCCGGTACGTACGGCTTCGGCCGCGCGAGCGGCACCGTCCGTTTCACTGGCCCGCTGACCTCCCGCGTGGCCGGCGCGGCCGAGCTGTCGGGCGGCATGTCGGCGGGCACCGTGCCCGTGCAGAGCCGCTGGTATCTCGGCGGCCCCAACACGCTACGCGGTTACGGTGGCGGCGTGACGAGCGGCGATGCGTATTGGCGCGCGCGGGTCGAGATCGCGAACCGATTTCCCGCTGCCCGCGTGGCGCTGTTCTGCGACGTGGGCCGCGCAGGCCCGCGCGACCAACTGTCGCTGGCCCGGCCGCTCGTGGGTGCGGGGGTGGGGGCGAGTTTCATCGATGGGTTGGTGCGCATCGATCTGGCGCGGGCCCTCAAGTCACCCAAGGGGTGGCGCGTCGACCTTTACGCGGATGGCATCCTCTGATACTGTAGGCCCGTGACCGAGCTCCGGCGCGAACTCGGACTCCTCGATACAACAATGATCAACGTGGGGACGATGATCGCCTCCGCGATCTTCATCGTCCCCGCCAGCATCGCCGCCGGGGTGCCGGGCTCCGGCCTCATGATTCTCGTCTGGATCGTGGGCGGCCTCGTGTCACTGCTCGGCGCGCTCTCCATCGCGGAGCTGGGCGCCGCATACCCCGAGGCCGGAGGCCAGTACGCGTATCTGCGCGAGGCCTACGGGCCGGTGTGGGCCTTTCTCTACGGCTGGGCCAATTTCCTGGTCATCAACCCCGCGTCGATCGCCGCGATCGCGGTGGGGTTCGCGACGTACGTCGGGTTCTTCGTTCCGGTCTCGGCGGGCGCCGTCAAAGCGATCGCGCTCGCGTCGATCGCCGGGCTGACGCTGCTCAACTGCCTGGGTGTGCGGCTCGGCGCGACGACCCAGAATGTCCTGACCTTCCTCAAGATGGGCGCCCTCGGTGCCCTCATCCTCACGGCGTTCGTGCTCCCTGGCGGCTCGGCCGCCAACTTCCACCCGCTCTGGCCCGCGGGAGCGGTCGGCGGTTGGATCAGACCGTTCGGGGTCGCGATGATCGGCGTGTTGTGGGCCTACGACGGATGGCTCGAGACGACCTACGTCGGTAGCGAGATCAAAGACCCCGGCAAGAATCTGCCGCGATCGATCATCCTTTCGACCGTGATCGTGATTGCCTTCTATGTGCTGGCGAGCGTCGCGTACTCGTACGTGTTATCGCCGGCCCGGATGGCGGGCTTGACGCTCGTCGCTTCGGACGCCGCCCAGGTCACGATGGGTGCGCTGGGGGCGGGCTTTGTCGCCGCCGCGATCCTCGTGTCGACGCTGGGCGCGAACAACGGCATCGTGTTAACCGCCGCGCGGATCCCGTACGCGATGGCGCGGGGCGGACTGTTTTTCCGCTCGCAGGGGATCGTGAGCCCGCGCTTCGCGACGCCTGTCGTCGCGCTCGTCACGCAGGGAGTGATCTCGGCGGCGCTGACCCTGAGCGGGCAATACGACCAGCTCTTCACCTACGTCGTATTCGCGCAGTTCGTGTTCTACGCGCTCGGGTGCGGTGCGGTCATGCGGCTGCGTCGCAAGGCTCCCGACATCCCGCGGCCATACCGGACCTGGGGCTATCCCCTGACGCCGCTCGTGTTCATTGCATTTGCGCTCTGGCTCGTGGCCAACACGATCCTCGAGCGGCCGCGCGATGCGGCGATCGGCGCGGGGCTTATTCTCGCGGGACTTCCCGGATACTGGTACTGGCGGCGGCGAAGGACGGCGTCCTTCGCCGTCTATCGCCGTCTTGGCGTGTAGTTAAGCAGCTCGACGAGCGCCGGCGGCATGCGAGTCCCCCACACATCGCGACCCGAGACCGTGAGGATCTGCGGCCTGCCGCCGGGTTGTCCGTCGCGGCCCTCCGGGCCTTCGATCCCCGGCCGTCCGGCGGGACCCGTGGTGCCCTTCGTGCACGCCGAGTTGCTGGCATTCGAGGACTCGCCGCCTACTCCGCCGGCGCCGCCCCGGCCGCCCCGGCCGCCTGATCCGGCTTCACCACCCGGCGTCTGCGCGTCCACGAGGCCGGCCAGGAAGGGCTCCTCGGTGGGAGCGACGATCGTGATCTGGCCGCCGCGTCCGCCGTAACCCCCGGGCCCGCCGTTCCCGCCGCGGCTCCCTGGTCCACCTGTCCCGCCCGGGCATCCAGCCGCGCCCGGCGCACCGCGCGTGCCGGGCTCGCCATCGCCTCCGCGCGCGCCGCGAGCGCCACGGGCCTCGATGATCAACCAGTCGGAAGGGGGGACCGCGCTCGCATCGGCGAAGACATAGAAAGGCGGGGCATCCTCGACTTCGACGCCGACCACGAGGAGTCGCTGGTAGAATGGCGAGCGCAGAATGCCGAGCCGGACCGTGACCTGCGGGCCGGCGGCGCCGGCTCCCGCGCCGCGGAAGCCAAACGTGTGGGGCAGGCACGTGTAGTCGGGCGTGAGGGCCGTCGTCGTGGTGACCGATGGCTTTGCTTTCAGGGAGGCCGTCAACCGAAAACCGGTGACCGCGCTCGTGAGCGCATCGGGATCGGCGGCCCACGCGCCGCCCTCGAGCGGCGTCGCCTCGTCGCTCGTGCGATCGAGGAACGTGACGTGCAGTCTCGGCGGGTGCTTCCGGTCGTAGCGCGTTTCGAAGGCCACCAACGCGCCGTCGTTCAACACGGCGGTGTAGGTCGCGCCAAACGTCTCCCCGGGGCAGGCCCGGGTGTTCGTCACCATCCGGATCTCGCGGATCTGCGCGACGAGCCCGGGATCGGGGGCGAAGTCGGGGGGCGGGCCGTGGCTGCAGGCGGCCGCGACGACGCCGACCACGATGGCGGACCAGCGCTTCATGGATTCTCCTCACGCAAGAGCCGTTTCGAATCGAGGTCGAAGATGCGAATGCGAATCACCACGCCCGCGCGGCGCTCGTCGATCAATCGTACGTGCACGACGGTGCGGTCGTCACTGGGGCGATAGATGATCCAGCTCCCCGCGGGCGCGATGCCGGTGATGCCCGCGCAGGCGCGCGACTTGGGCCGGGGCTCTTGCCCGGGCGGTAGACCCGGGATCCACAGCCGGCACTCGCCGATCTCCGGCAAGTGGCCCGGCGGAATGGCCAGCGTGCCGTGGCTCGGGGGGGGGGGCTCCGCTGGAGGCGGCTGCACCGGAGGTGGCTGCTGTCCGGGCGGCGGTTGCACCGGCGGTGGTTGCTGCCCAGGTGGCTGCACCGGAGGCTGCTGACCCGGGGGCGGCTGCTGCGCGGGGGGCTGCACCGGCGGAATGACTTCGCGCGGCGGCAACCGGGGCTGCTGATCCGCTGGGCGTTCCGGAGGCTTTGGCTGCTCGCGCGGCCGGTCCTGCGGCCGGTCCTGGGGTTCACGAGGACGATCCTGCGGGGGGGGATCGCGGCGTCGGACCGGATCGCGCCGGTCGTCTCCAGGCTGATTGTCGCGCACCTCGTCGTCGCGCACCATCTCCCACGTGTTCAAGTCGTAGATGCGATTGCGGATGACGATGCCGGCGCGCCGCTCGTCGACCACGCGCAGGTAGACCCAGCTCGGGTCATCGGCGCGCCGATAGACGATCCAGCTGCCCGGGGGGGCGATGGCTTCGATCCCGGCGCAGGGACGCGACCGGGGACGAGGCTGGCGACCGGGAGACCGGCCCGAGATCCAGACCCGGCATTGTCCGGGACTGGGGAGGTGACCCGGAGGAATGAGGACTTCGTAGGTCCTGACTGGCGGTGGAGGGGGCCGGTCGGGCTCTGGCGCAGCGCGTGGCGGCGGCCGCGACCCGCGGTCCTGTCGGTCGGGTCCCCGCACGACAATCGTTCTGGTGCAGGCGGCGAGCAGCAAAAGGCTGCTCGTAACGACGAAGATGGTGCTCCCGCGCATGGCCTACGCTCCCCTCGAGGACGGGTTCAAATGTAGTATTGGAACCCATGACCAGGGTGGAGGACGGGTTGATCGAGACCATGCGCGTGCGGGGCGGGGGGGGCACGCTCCCATTCCTAGACCGTCACCTCGCGCGCCTCTCCGCCTCATTGGCAGCCCTGGGCCAGGCGGCGCCGACGGGGGATCTCGCCGAGCTGGCGCGCACGGCGGCGGTTCCGCCTGACGCGGGGGGTGCCGACCACGTCGTGCGCATTCTCGTCTTGGATGGTACGCCGACGATCGCAACGCGGGCGCTGCCGCATCTCAACCCGCCTGCCGTAATCGTGGCGACGGAGCCCCACGAGGTCTATGGGCACAAGACGACGGAGCGGGGCGTGTTCGACCGCGCGATGGTGGAGGCGCAGGCGCAGGGCGCGGACGACGCGCTGTTACTCACGTTGACGGGGCACATCGCCGAGGGCACGACGTGGAATGTGTTCTGGTGGGAGGGCGATCAGTTGGTAACGCCGGCGCTCGATCTCGGGATTCTGCCGGGGGTGGGCCGCGCGCGTGTGATGGAGTTGGCACGGGTGTCCGAGGTCCGGGTCACGGCGGCCGAGTTCGCGGGCCGCAGCCTGTTTCTCGTGAATGCGGTGCGGGGAATCGTGCCGATTGGGTCGTTTCGCGGCCGGGAGGTGCATTTGGATGCTCGCACGGCCGAGCTTTCCCGCGGGTTCTGGCCCGATTAAGTTTGTCTTTTCCTGGGCGTCTACGCGTCTAGGCGTCTAGTCTTATGGTGGCTGTAGCTCAATTGGTTAGAGCGCCGGACTGTGGCTCCGGAGGTTGCGGGTTCAATCCCCGTCAGCCACCCCTATAAGGCTGGGAGACAGGAAACGGGATACGGGAAACAGACGCACTGCGGTGAACAGGTAACGTAGGTCCGTAGCTCAATTGGTAGAGCACCGGTCTCCAAAACCGGGGGTTGCAGGTTCAAGTCCTGCCGGGCCTGTAAAAAGCCGCCCCAAACTGAGGCGGCTTTTTTACGTCTCCTAACGACGGAGTCACCCGCGCGGTTGCGGGACGATGCGCATATACGGCTTCGGCGCCTTCCAGCCGTTCGGAAACATCTTCTTCGCGTCATCGTCGGACACCGAGCCCGCGATGATCACGTCGTCCCCTTGCTTCCAGTTGACGGGCGTCGAGACCTTGTGCTGTGCGGTCAGCTGCAACGAGTCGATCACGCGCAACACCTCGTCAAAGTTCCGCCCCGTCGTCATCGGATAAACGATGATGAGCTTGATGCGCTTGTCAGGGCCGATGACAAAAACGTTGCGCACCGTCTGATTGTCGGCCGGCGTGCGGCCTTCGCTGCGCCCTTGGAGGGTCGCGGGCAGCATCCCGTACAGCTTCGATACGTTGAGATCGGTGTCGCCAATCATCGGGTAGTTCGGCGCGTAGCCTTGGGTTTCCTTGATGTCGTTCGACCAACGGGCATGATTCTCGACGGGATCGACGCTCAGGCCCACGACTTTGGCACGCCGCTTGTCAAATTCGGGTTTGAGCTTGGCCATGTAGCCGAGCTCCGTCGTGCACACCGGCGTGAAGTCCTTGGGGTGTGAGAACAAGACCGCCCACGAATCGCCGATCCATTCGTGGAACCGCATCGGGCCCTCGGTCGTCTGGGCCTCGAAATCGGGAGCAATATCGCCAAGCTGAAGAGCCACGGTGCACCTCCGCTACGTGGTGACGTCGGGAACCTGTCAGGAACCTAGCCTCCCGCCGAAGCTCACGCTCGCTGCTGCTCGACGAGCAGGGCTCGTGCGGCCTCGGGCTCGAGCGCCTTCGCGAACAGGAACCCCTGCCCAAGCTCGCATCCAAACGCAATGAGGCGCTCGCGCTGCGACGCGGTCTCGACCCCTGGGCTTGGAGCCTTGACCGGATGGGCAACGCTAGCGTGGGCGGTCGGGAAGCTCTTCATTATTCACTGATGCGCTGGCTGCTCGACCTCATCGCGATCGTGGCCTGTGTGTTGTGGCAACGGGCGCGCGAGCCGCGCCACCCGACGACAAGACTACTTGGGGTTGGTCGTTTCAAGCGCGGCGTGATTGCCGTCCTCGTGTCGCACCTGGGAATGGAAGACCGGCTGCGTCGCGTGCTCGGCGAGCGCGCCGCGCTCTGCTTTATGAAGACATGGGGCGAGTTGCAGGACGTTGTCAGTTGCACGAATCCCCTCGCGGTGTTCGCGGACCCTCTTGCAGATGAAACCGGTAACCCCAACGCACACCTCGAGCAGATCTGCCGCGAGGCCCGCGTCCCGATCATTCTGTATACGAGTCTTTCCCCTGCTGTTGCCGGGAGGCTCCTCGCGCTCGGCCAAGTCGGCATCCGTCATCTGGTGTTCCACCAATTCGACGACAACCCCGAGCGCTTGAAAGGCGTCGTCGATTGGGGAAGAGGGCCACCGCGGAACCAACCGCCGCTCCAGGTCGCCTGACCCAAGCCGCACCATCTGGTGCGGCTCTGCTTTCGTACCGAGTCGCAATGACCAACCACTTTGTGGCGGCAGGCGCGCGTCAGAGCGGTCGCCACACCTATCGCCAACGCCGCAACGCTTTCAGAGGACACATCCGCACAACAGTCTCAGGGAGCACACAACTTGCGAGGCACGGCGGCGGCGTCGCAACCAAGCGTCAAGTTCCGCGACGTCCACTTCGCCCTGCATCGCAGGAGGTTCACATGCGTAACGCGCACTGGAGTCGCAGGATCGTCGCGCTGGTCGGCGTGCTGGCACTCATCGCTTCGTGCCGCACCGACCAGGAATCGATCACCGATGTTCGGCACCTCTCACCGTCCGTCGCTGGGATCACCTCAACAACCGTCGTCCTCGCTCCGACCGCGGACACACGCCTCAATCTCGACGCGGTCAACTACTCGACGGATGCCCTCCTCACGCTCTATACGTGGCCCGATGCCAAGATCGCCAACGCGAGCCTGATGAAGTTCGACCTCTCGAGCATCCCCGCGGGAGCGACGGTATCGAGCGCGACGCTGAGTCTGTACCAGAACAGCGCCGATGCCACGGCCGACCCGACGTATACCGCGACGGTGCACCGCATCATCAACAAGAATCCGAGTCTGGCCCAGGCCACGGGCTTCACGTACGATGGCGCCAACGGGTGGACGCCCAACGCCTGCTGCTCTGGCAACGTTCCGCTGGCGCAAGCCGACATCAGCGCGCCGGTGGCCTCGCTGAGCCTCGACAAGACCAATGGGATCAAGCAGTGGGGCGTGACATCTCTCATTCAGGGATGGCTCAACACGCCCTCGACCAACTTCGGCCTGCTCGTCAATTCCGATCCGTCGAAGCTCGCGGACCATTGGCGCTACTTCGCCAGCAGCGAAGATCCCACGCCGAGTCAGCGTCCCTCGCTGACCGTCACGTACACCACCGGTGTGCCTGACCCCGGTTCGTGGCCCAACGAGCCCCCCGGCCTCACGCCGATCGAAGAGACAGGCTGGGAGGACGGCACGCTCGGCAGTTGGGAGTTGATCCATCCTGAAACCGGCTGCGCGGAGAAGTTCATCACAGTCGCGGGCATTACGGACTCGCCAATCAATGAGTCCAAAGCGCTGCAGATCCTCTACCCCCAGTGCCACATCGGCGGGGGCGGGACCGAGGCATGGTACGGCCTGGCGACTCCGCGTAATGAACTGTTCGTGGGCTATTACGTGCAGGTAAACGCCGCGTGGCAAGGCCACAACTCGGCGATCAACAAGATGATCTACCTGTACGACGGCAATCCCAACTTCTCAGCGATGTGGTACGAGATGTTCGGCGCCGGGAGTGAGCCCCTGGGCCTCTACGTGGTCAACCAGAGCGGTGGCACCCCACCGGGCTTCCACGAGAACGTGAATCTGGTGGACTTCACGCGTGGCCAATGGCACAAGGTGGAGATCTATCAAAGGCAGGGAACGCCGAACAACGGCATCGTCCGTGTCTGGGTGGACGGTGTCTTAGCCATCGATCGCTCGGATGTCGTCACCCGCAATGTGCCCCTCAACGGTGTTACGATCAGCGGCATCTGGGGTGGTGTGGGAGACGTGAAGGCCCAGGCCGACTACATGCGGTTCGATCACATTCACATCAGCGGGAGGTGAAAATCGAGTCTCACCGAACGCTTGCTAGCGGGCGGCGGCCCTCTCGGCCGCCGCCTTTTGCCGTCGCAGATCGGCCAACAACTGATCGCGGAGCGCCCCGATCGCTCGGCCCCGGATGTTGATCAGCCCCCCCGACGGCATGTTGTCGAACCGATAGCGCCTGAGCACGAGCAAGTAGCTGCCCGGTCGGCCGTCCGGACGCTGGCGATCCACCACGCACGTCACGTCGAGCGCCGCCTCGAAATAATGATTGGCGTAGAGCTGCTTCGCGGCGATGAGCGTGACTTCCGGTAGCTCGGGCGGCGTATACACGATCTGGTGCGTCACACTGAGGATCGGCCGCAGCCGCGGCATCGCGTCCTCGGACCAGTAGAGCACTTCGGCGGCCCCCGCCAGCCTCTCGCGCGGATACGCGGCGAGGAAGCGCACGAGCGACGGAACGTTCTCATAGACGTACGGTGACTCCGCGAGCATCCCGGCGAACGCTTCGCTCGCGTGCACGTTGAGCCTGCCGCGGTCATCGTAGATCGCCATGGCCGAGTCACCGCGCTTGCGGTAGTCGGTGATGTACTCGACGAGGCGCCGGCGCGCGTAGGCGCTCAGCTGGGCCTGGATATCGTCGGCGTTCCAGTTCGTCTCCCCGTGAATCCGTTGCATGTCCACCGCGGGCAGCTTCACGACGCAGTCGCCGGGCCGGCAATCCTTCATGTCCTCGACGTCACGCATGCTGATCGTCACAGCCTCGACGTCGGCCGCACTCGCCGGATCGCTGAAGATCCCGAAATGCGCACGACTCGGGGCTTGGAGCGACGTCCGGAAGTCCCGCACCTGGAGGGCGTAGGCGTCGCGCGCTACGTCCGCCGTGATGATTCCGAACACGGCGACATCGCGCCGGTCCTTGGTCTCGAGCACCTTGACGACGCCTTCCCCTCGCTCGATCAGCGTCAATTGCGCTGAATCAAGACCGATGCCTTGTCTGAGGAAGGTCACCAGCTGCGCCGGGGCTTGCCCGTGCAACGGAGCTGCGGCAACCGCGCCGAATAGCATCACGCCGTAGAAGTGTTTGGTCATGACGTCAACATAATGAAAACGGTCGTATGTTTGGTGCTCCATGACCCAGCCAACCACGCCGACGCTGGTTCGGGTGATGGGGCGGTGGACGGTCACCGCCCTCGTCATCAACGCGATTCTGGGGAGCAGTATCTTCGGCCTGCCCTCCGTGATCGCCAAGACGCTGGGCTCGGCGAGCCCGTGGGCCTGGATGATCGGCGCGTTGGGCAACGCTGTGATCATCGTCTGCTTCGCGGAGGTGGCGTCGCGCTTCACACAGGCGGGCGGCGCCTACCTCTACGCCCACGCCGCGCTGGGGCGGCTCCCCGGCATCCTCGTCGGGTGGCTCGCGTACCTGACCCGCGTGTCGGCCGTTGCGGCCGGCGCGAACCTCTTCACGGTGAACCTCGCCGAGTTCTTTCCCGGTGTGGGCCGGGAGGCCGTACGCATCGGCGTGTTGACGGTCCTGCTCGGCCTCTTCGCCGCGGTCAACTATCGGGGCGCCAAAGGTGGGGCTCAGCTCAGTAACGTGTTTACGATTGGAAAGCTGGTGCCGCTTGCGATCTTCGTCGTGGCGGGGATTGTGTGGGTGGCCACGCACGCTCCCGCGGTACCCGCTGCGGTTGCGTCACCCAATGGGCGCGACTGGCTGCAGGCTCTTTTATTGATTGGCTTTGCGTACGGCGGCTTCGACGGCGCGATGTTCGCGATGGGCGAAGCCAAAGAGCCGCGCCGCGACGCGCCCTTCGCCCTGGGAACGGCGATCGTGTTCCTCACCTTCCTCTATACCGGCGTGCAAATCCTGGTGAACGCGGCGCTCCCGGACCCCGGGGCGGCCGATCGCCCCCTCGCCGCTGCGGCGCGAGTGTTTTTGGGTCCCCCGGGCGCGGCGCTCCTGGCCGGCGGCGCGCTGCTTTCCCTTGTGGGCTTCCTCTCCGCGAACTTCTTGAACGGCCCGCGCCTCACGTACGCGCTGAGCGAGCAGGGCGACGCGCCGACCCTCCTGGGCAAGATCCACCTGCGGTTCCGGACCCCCTACGTATCGATCCTGCTCTTCGCCGTGCTCGTGTGGGCGCTGGCGGCGTACGGCAATTTCCAGTGGAATGCGACGCTCAGCGCGGTGACGCGGCTCTTCATCTATGGAAGCACCTGTCTGGCGCTCATCATGCTGCGCCGTACCCAGCCGGGCACGGCGTGGCTCACGATTCCCGGCGGCCCGGTCTTGGCCGTCATCGGGATGGGCTTCTGCGCCTTGCTGGCCTCGCGGATGGGACGCGCCGAGCTGCTGGTGATCGGGGGCGTGACCGTCCTGGGCCTGGTGCACTGGTTGATCGTGCGGCGCAGGGCCTAGTTAGGTCGTCCATCCATGCTGCCGAGCGACCTCGGCGAGTTCCGCCCAGTGAGCCTGCCCGGCGGAGGCACGCGGCGACGCAGGTTGCGTAACGAAGGGACGGATGGGACATACGGCGCCCGTCACGGCCGGGACCGCGTACGCCGGGGCCTTTAGGTCGCCGCCCGAGAAATCCAATTCCTGTGCGAGGTTGTTCGCGGTGGCGTCGCGCACCGTGAGGGGCTCGAGTCCCCAGCGCCACTCGATCATCCGCAGCACGGACGTGTGGTCGTATTGGATGCTCGACGTATGCCGCCGGCGCGCCAAGGGTGATACGAGCACGGTAGGTGTGCGGAACCCGAGCCGGCCGTCGGCGTTTCCCGCCGCCTGGTCCGCTGGCGGGATCGGCGCGAGCGGCGGCGGGACGTGATCGAAGAATCCGCCCCATTCGTCGAAGTTGATCACGAGCACCGTGCTCCCCCAGGCGGGGCCACCCGTCACCGCCGCGTAGATACGGTTCATCATCGCCTCGCCGGCGCGGATGTCGCTATAGGGATGGTCGTCGGCTCCCGTGCCCGTCAACTCCTGCAGGAATGCGCCATCGACGAATGAGACGGCCGGCAACGTTCCCGCCGCGCAGTCCGCGTAGAAGGCGTCGATCGGGCGACTGATCGGCAGGTACTTTGCGCCCCACAGGCCGAGGAACGGCACATAGCCGAAGTAGTAGCGGGCCGACACGCCATGTTCGGCGAGGCGGTCCCAGATCGTCGGCAGCTGAGAGATGGCGGGCGAGTTCACGATGCGGTCGGTTTGCGCCGCGTGCTGGTAAACGCGATTGGGGAAGGTCGGTCCCAGGATCGAGCAGAAGTAGCGGTCGAAGGATGTCCAATCGGGGACGGCGCGGCCGAGGAACGCGAGATCCTTCCTGCGGTAGTAGCCGATGGAGAACTCATCGTTCACGAGCAACCACCCGTCACACGCACCGTCGTGGTACTCGACCCGTCCTCCATCATATGAGTGGTCGGGATCGGCGAAGGCACAGCCCTGGAATTCCGGGGCGAGGGGATACGTCGCATGACGCACGCCGAATTGATCCACGTAGCTCAGGCCCGCTTGCTTGCCGTCCGCGCCCGGGAGCCAGCCAAGGAAATGATCGAACGAACGATTCTCCATCATGAAGACGACCACGTGTTCGATCCCGGAGGCCGTGGGCTCGGGGAGGAGCGCCGGTCGGTGGGCGCGGCGGAGCATTGGTGCGGTGAGGGAGCGATCGCTGCATCCGAGCGCTACGCCACCGGCAGCGGCAGCGGTGGTCGTCAGAAACTTGCGGCGTGAGATGGACGAAAACATTGAAGCCTCGACGTGGTTTTGAGTCAGGGTAAAGTTTCCATCACGTCACGGCAAGCGTTGCGGTCTCGCCACGATTCGTTCAGCGTCGCGTCACGCCAATCCCGACCTGCAGCATCGTCAGCGAGACGTCATTGACGGACGAGGCGCCGTTGAGCTTGAGCCCACCACCGACCGACGCGATGTGCAGCGTCGCGGACGGCACCCAGCGATACCGTCGGCTGAGAGGAAGCTCCCAACCGACGCCGACCTGCACGCCGAAGGGGCTGGCGGTCAGCACGTCGGTCCCGTCCTCGATCCGGTACAGCTGGACGCCTGCGCCTGCCTTCCAGTAGAGCCGCCGGCGTGTGCTGGGGAACCAGTGCGCCACTGCGCCGAATCCCCACACGGTCTCGCGCACCCCCGCTTCGCGCTTGAAGCGGCCTGTCGCCTCGGCGCCCACCAGGACACCGCGCCCCCCAGACCCGCCGATCGCGATGTACCCCGATACGCCCGTACCGCGGTCACTGCGGCAGATCTCGCACGAGACGCGCAGCCAGGTTGGACCGATTCCGGCACTGAACCAGAAACTTTCCGCGCGAGGAGAGCCGCGCTGCGCCGGCGCGATACGCGGCGCGAGACCGAGAAGCGCGAGTGCGAGTAGGAAAGGTCTACGCGACATCAGACACGACTAGTGCATAAACGCCAGCCGCACAAGCCCGAAACTGCATGACCGGTGGGCGGGTGAGCGGGCTCACAGACCCGCGCCTCTGGGCCGCCCGACCTTCCGAAAGGGAGGACGGAATTATGCGCAGTCCCAATACTTCATATCGCGTCGCTCTGGCCGCCATTGTGCTGCCGGCCGCGCTCGGCTTGGCCGCGTGCGAATCGAGTCCGACGGCGCCGATTCGCGTCGGCACAGGTCCGGCCATCGCGTTCGGCCTCTGGACACCCGGGGCGAACGACACGTGCACGAAGGCGATTCACGACGCGTACTCGGTCGTGGGTCCCGACAACAAGATCTATCCGACGTGGCACCCACCGATCGATCCGGTCACCGGTTGCAGCTTCGGGCACGAGCACGGGCGCGATCCGCGCGGCTCGCGCCTGTACAGAGAAGTCGGTGCGATCCCGTTCGGGTATGCCAACGAGCAGCTCGAAACCTGGGACGCCGCCAACCCACGCCGCGAAGACCACTTCGGACACAAAATCGAGTGGGAAAACGACGTCAAGCTGAATTTCGGGAGCGACGCCGCGTCGTCGCTGTTCGACATTCGCTGCGACGTGCTCGCCAAGCTGCATCAGGGCACGCACTCGAAAGACGCATTCACGAATAACCTGCACGAGCTGGTATACCACGTGGCGTGCACCGACGGGACCGAGATGCATCTCACGCTGATGGCGGCGATCGGCACGCCAGGCGGCTTCATCCGCTCGTGCGACGGGGCGGCGGTCGTCGTGGGGCCGGCCGTGCCCGCCAACTCACCCAACGGCGGCGGCGAGCGGATCATTCCCGACCGCACCTGCGTGTTGCAGAGCATCCTCGTTCCGGTGGGCCAGTCGTCGAACATGGGCGTCTTGCGCGAGAGCTGGCAGACGTCGATTGGCATCCGCACCGCCACCGGCCGCGGCCTCGCGTTCATCAATCCGTACTTCCAGGTGCGGTTCCCGAGCCGCTACTACGATCCGGGGATCGCGCCGGCCGTCGGCCGGCCCGTGGACCTGTGCTACGAAGTGACGTCGAGCGGCAGTCGCGCGCAGAGCGGGACGTGCAACACGATGACCGCGAATGGGACGATAACCGGGATCACCTTCGACGACCCGCGTTCGCCCTTCGATGGCGCGGACCGGACCATCGATGTGAACGAGAATCAGATCACCAACGCCGCCGGGCCGAGAGTGTGGTTCACCGATCCGTTCGGCCTGCATGCGCGGACCGATTCATTCCCCGGCGCCGTCCGGCAATTCCTGGCACGCATCGACAATCGTCGCGGCGATCTCGGCACCAGCGGTCCCTCCCTGCGCCGCTACTACGGCGGCACGTCGGTGCACCCGCCGAACTAGCGGTCGTACCCGCCGTCGGCGCGGAGCACCCACGCGCCCGCATCAGTGAGATCGCGGGTGAGCAGGGCGTCGAGCCGGCGCCGCGCCGTGGGGTCAAACACCGGCGCCACGACCTCCACGCGGCGCCGCAGATTGCGCGGCCGCCAGTCGGCCGACCCGATGTAGTACTCCTCTGTCTCGCCTCCGCCGTTCGCGAAGTGATAGATCCGCGCGTGCTCCAGGAAGCGTCCGAGAATGCTGACGACGCGGATCCGTTCCGAGAGACCCGGCACGCCGGGCCGCAGGGTGCAGATCCCTCGTACCACGAGATCCACGTCGACGCCGGCTTGCCCGGCTGCATAGAGCGCCTGAATCACCGCCGCGTCCGCGAGCCCGTTGAGCTTAGCGCGGATGCGCGCGGGCCGGCCGCTCCGCGCGTGTTCCGTCTCCCGAGCGATCAGTGCCAGCAGCCGCTCCAGGAGATCGGTTGGTGCCACGAGCAGATGGCGCAGCCGTGCCCTGGGCGCTTGGCTCGATCCGGTGAGCTCGTTGAAGAGGGCGTGCACGTCCGTGGTGATGCGGGGGTCCGCGGTGAACAGCCCGACGTCACCGTACACGAGCGCCGTGTCAGGATTGTAGTTGCCGCTGCCGATGTGCGCGTAGCGGCGCGCCCGGCCCCCGTCGCGGCGGACCACGAGGGCGAGCTTGGCGTGCGTCTTGTAGCTCACGAGACCCGTGACGACATGAATGCCGTCGCGCTCGAGGCTCCTGGCCCAGGCGATGTTGCGGGTCTCGTCGAACCTGGCTTTGAGCTCGACGAGGACGGAAACGTCTTTTCCGGCCGCCGCCGCGCGTCGTAGCGCATCGGCGATCGCGGACGGGCCGCCCGGACGGTACAGCGTCAGCTTGATCGCTTGCACATCCGGATCATCCGCGGCCTCGGTGATGAACCGCTCGAAGCTCGCCGCAAAGGAGTCGTGCGGGTGATGCACGAGCACATCGCCTTCGTCGAGCTGCGCGGCGATGGGGCGATCGGTCGTGAACGGCGACGCCGGCGTGAAGGGCGGGTAGTCGGGGTGGGACGACAGCACGCCGCTGTCCCGCAGGTCTCCGAGGTTCACAGGTCCGGGAGCGGCGTACACGTCCTCCGGCGTCAGCGTGCTCTCGCGCTCGCTCTCCTCGAACCGCAGCTCGCGCTGCAACAGCTCCTGGAGCGCTGCCGGCGTTCCGGCTTCGATCTCGACCCGGATCGCCGGGCGCAGCTGCCGGCGGGCAATCTCCTCCTCGATGGCTTGCAGGAAATTCGCGGTCGAGGCCTCGTCGAGCTGCAGGTCGCCGCTGCGCGTCAAACGAAACGCGTGCGCGCCGGCGATGACGCGATCGGGATAGAGCAGATCGAGGTTCGCTCGTATCACATCCTCGACGGCCACGAAGCGACGCCCGTCGGCGAGGGCGACGAAGCGTCGCAGCGTCTCGGGGATCTCGACGAGCGCGTAATGCACAGGAGAACCGGGGCGATCGCGCAGCACCACCAGGAGCACGAGACGGCGATCGCCCACGAGCGGGAACGGATGACCAGGGGCGCGCGTCAACGCCTTGGGGCTGACAAACGGCACCAGCTCGTCGCTGCAGCGGGTTCGCAAGGCCGACTGCTCGGCGGCGTCGAGGCTCGACCACCGCACCACGGCCGAGCCGCACAGCGCCTCGAACACCCGATACTGCCGTGCCACGAGCGGACGAAGCCGGATCGCAATCGCGTCGAGGGTTTCTTGTGGCTGGAGGCCGTCCACGGACGGACTCGTCCGCCCCAGCGTGAGGAGCTGCTTCAAGGCGGCCACCTTGGTGGCCATGAAGTCATCCAGATTCGTGGACACGATGCCGAGGAAGCGAACGCGTGCCGCCGCAGGCGTGCGCGGGTCTTCGGCCAACGCGAGCACGCGGGCATTGAATGCGACCCACGACACCTCGGCGTTGAGAAACTGCTCAGGCACGAGACGCGCCGGGTCCATCTGCTCGGCGGGGAGCATGGGAGTCCGCATTTCGCTCAACGTGACCCGGCTCGCGCGCGCGATGGCCTCGGGCGCATCATCGCCCGCCTCGCCGCCGAACGCCGCGCCAGACCACTCGGGCAAGAGGGGTGAACGCGCGGCCACGGTGAGCGCCGCCAGCGTGGCAGGATCGCGCAGCAGCGGTGATCCGACGCGCTCCAGCAGCTCGCTGGGGGCAAACCACTGCAGCGCCGCGTTGGCGTGCAGCTGTCGCGCGGTCCAGACCTCGAGGGCGGCGCGGTCGCCCGCGGGCGGGACGACGCCGAGCAGGCGGAGCTGTCCCTCGCCGCTCCCCACGAGTCGGCGCAATGCGGCGCGGCACGCCGCCTCGCCGCTGCCGCGGTCGACGGGGATCCGTAGCTCCGCGCCGAGGCGACAGAGGCCCAACCGGCCGTGCGCGACGGCGACGAGCGCCACCTCGCGCTCGCCGCGCAGCTCGCGCGCCAGGACCCGCGCTTCCGCGGCCTGCAAGGCGGCTTGGGCGCGTTGCAGCGCGTCACCGGCGGCGGGGCGCAAGGCGAACGACCGTTCCAACCGGCGCGCGACGGCGCGCGCGGCGATGCCGCCCAGAGCCCAGAAACGGGGACGGACGTCCACCTCCCACAACCGCGCGCTGAGATCGCGGCGGCGGATCGTGATGGCGTCCCCGCCGACGTTGCACAAGGGCAGCCGCACGAGCGGCACGCCGATCACACGCCAACGGCGCTCGACGTTGCGCTCGATCCAGGGGCCCAGTCGCGCCGGGTCGACCAACGCACGGAGCCGGAGTGCGGGCTCGGTGTTTCCGGTGAGCGCCTGAGCGGCCTCCGTCCCGGCCACGGGCGCGTGTAGCCGCGCACCGCCGGGCAGCCAGAGCGTCAGCCAGCAACGGCCATCCGCGGCAAAGCGCAGTCGGCAGCGGCTGCCCCGCTGCTGGAGATCGCCCTCAGGCGTGTCGCAGTAGACGTCTCGGAAGGAGAGTCCAGCCACCGGTGAACCGGCAAGGATCTGTTCCAGTACCGCTGCATCCGCCACATCCCAGCGCAGCGTCATCCGTTACTGAGAATCCAAGTCGAAGCGCACGTTGGTGACTTGCGCCGCGGCGCCCTGCCGCACCGCCGCCAGCAGCGCGTCGGGAGTTACGCTCGAGCGCAGTTGCACGAGGAATGTGAGGGCAGTCGTTCCGGGCCCCGCAGGTGCGGACCCGATCAACTTCCAGCGCCGCGCATGCTCTTCGAGCACCCCTGCGATCGCGGGTTGCGCAGCGTTCGGGATGCTCGTCTCCGCTACCAGGCGTCCTCGCACCCGCTCCACAGCAGGCGCGGAGCCGATGTCGAAGCGCCACAGCACGAGGTTGACGGCGACATAGATGACCGATACGACGAACCCGACCGCGAACGCTTGCACGCCGGCGGCGAGTCCCACCGCGATGGCCAAGAAGATGTAGACGGCGTCTTTCGTGTCGCGCAGCGTGTTGCGGAACCGCACGGCCGCCACGATGCCGGCGAGGCTGAACGCGAGAGCGACGCTGTCGTGCACGATCAACACGACGCCGGCGATGACCACGGGAAGAATGATGAGCGTGTGCACGAGCGATGGATCGTAGCGCTCTTTCGGCTTGGTGCGCATGTACATCCACGCCACGGGACACGTCAGGGCGAGCGCTCCCAGCATGGCGACGGCCGCGCCTCCAGGAGCGCGGTCGGTGAAGTACGCCCCCCACCGCGGGATCCATTGGGCCACAACCGAAGCGACCCCCGCGAGGGCGGCAAAGTACGCCACGATGCGGAGGACGAGCCCCAGCGCGCGCCGCTCGGTCACTGCGGCAACGCCCGGCAGCGACGCACGAACTCCCGCTGCACGGTTCCGGGGTTGTCGATGGCACGGAAGAAATCGTCGAAGTAGCTGAGGATGCTGCGCGCGTCGCCTTCACGCAGATCGGGAACGGCGCGCACCGCCGCGTAGATCGAATCTTTCGCGGCGCGGAAACGCGCGAGCACCGGCATGAGCACGCTGTCGGGCTGGCAATACCCGCGGTATAGGCGCTCGCGGACCGACTTAATCGGCAGCTGTTCGGGCGGTATCGCGTATGGCGCGCCCACCGCGCCGGAAAAATCGTAGTCGTACGGTACCGCGAAGAGCCGCTCCGGAGGGCCCGAATCGCGCAGCACCACGATGTTGTGACGGCCCCACACGGACCAGTCGGTGTTGCCGATCAAGTACTGAAACACGGAGACCAGCGTCATGTATGACGGGTCGGTGAGCATGTCGTGCAGGTTCCCGATCTCCAGGACCTTGGTACCGACGCGCCGCGCCAGCTCCGCGTCCGACTCGATCAGGAATCCGTAGCGGGTCACCGTGTCGGCGCGCGCGCTGTCGAGATACGTCACCATCGCGAGCCGGACGCGATGGCTCGTATCGGTGAGCGCGTTGAAGACGCGATAGAGCGAGTACTCCTTGAGCAGATTGCGCTCGTAGGAGCGATCGCTCTGGCAATGCGTGACGAGCTTGAGCTTGTCCTGAGCGGCAAACGGCGTCCCCTCGAGCTTCTTTCGGCCGGGGAGGTCGAGGCGCAGCGGGGGGAAGGCGCAGCGCTTGAGCCGGAAGATGCCCCGCGTGCGCAGCTTCACGTCCAACGTCCCGGTGTCCACGCCAACGCGGTAATGGAGGACCGCGCCATGGTCGACCCGCGCGTCGCCCCGATCGCGGAAGAGGGCGCGCAGATTCGTTTTCAGCTGGAGCACCAAGGGCTCTCGGGTCTGGAACAAGCGCGACGCGGCCGTCTGGGCTTCCAGGGGGGGGGAGTCGAAGGGATAGAGAGCGACGACACAGGCGACTGTAAGCAGGACAGCACGATGGAGCATGGCGCCGAAACTACGGCTCGGGGAGGACCACCGCTACCGGATCAGGTCGCTACGCGGTTACGCCCACCCTCCTTGGCCCGGTACAGCGCCTTGTCCGCTGCCTGCACGACCTGGTCGGGTGTCGAGTGACGGTGGTTCTTCTCCGCCACGCCGATGCTGACCGTGATGACGATCGCTTCGCGGGTCTTTCGACCCTTGGGCGCGCTCGGCTTGTTTCGGGGCCGGAAGCGCCGCCGCATCGTGAAGCGGCTCGTCTCCACCGTCTCGCGCAGCTCTTCGAGGTGGGGCAGGCACTCCTCGGCGCCCTTCCCGGGGAAGATCAGCGCGAACTCTTCGCCGCCGTAGCGGTAGGCCGTTGCCCCCCCGGGAGCGTGCGCCAGCCGCGCGGCGACGAGTCGGAGCACGTGGTCTCCGGCGTCGTGACCGTAGGTGTCGTTGAACCGTTTGAAATGGTCGACGTCCACCATCGCCACGGTGAACTGGCCGGAGAGGCGCGGCAGCGCTTCGTTCAACGCGCGGCGCCCCGGGATACCCGTGAGGCCGTCGCGGTAGGCCATCAGGTACGACGCCTCGACCACGGCCACGACGAGCACGAGCCCTGTCGTGGCAATCCAGATCTCCTGGGCGGGGCCGGCCGCCTTCCACGTCAGGGCGAGGAAGGCGGCGACCAGCGCGTAGGTATACGAACGCACGGGCGCCTGCGGCTCCCGCAGCCAGGCGAGGATGAGCACGGCGCCGATCGCCACGAACGTGATCACGGCGGGCTGGGCGAGGGGCGTCCAGTTCGTGAGGACCGACGGGAGGAAGCGCGTCCGCAGCACCGCTGTCGCCTGGGCCGGGAACGAGCGGGCGAGAAAGGCCACGATCACCACCTGGACCGCGATCGACACCCAGCGGAAGAGCCCGGCCGGCGTGACGGTACCGCGTTCGGGGAGGAGCGCGACGAGCGCGAGATTGATCGGCAGCAGGAACGTCGTGGCGTGGAAGAAGAGCCGCTGTTCGGGCGTCGCGAGGCCGCCATCGAGCACGTACTGGGTGAGGACGAGCAGCGCGGCCGTAAACACGAGGCGCGACCGATTGAAGCGGAAGCCGAGCAGCAGCGCGGCGGCGAGGACGGTGTAAGGATAGAACGACACGAGTCCCACGGCGGCCTCGCGGAGCGACGGCAGCGACACGAGCAGCACCGCCGCGACGAGGATTGGCGCTTCGGGGACGAGCAGCGACAGGATGCGTTTCATTGGGCCTAGAAGGGTACGCGCCCGCGGCGGGAGGTCAACTCGTTATCGGTTGGGGGCGGGTTGACCGGCTTGGCGCCGAGTGGCGATATTTTCCGCCCCTGGCGGTATCGTCTAGGGGACTAGGACGGAGCCCTCTCAAGGCTCAAACACGGGTTCGAATCCCGTTACCGCTACTGGCAGGGGACGAGCCCCCATCGTCTAACGGCTAGGACACCACTCTTTCAAGGTGGGAACAGGGGTTCGATTCCCCTTGGGGGCATCGAAACCAAGAAAGACGTAGAAAAACTGCGTCAAGCGAAGGCGTCGAAAGAAGACGTTGCGCCGATAGCTCAATTGGTAGAGCAACTGACTCTTAATCAGTAGGTTCTCGGTTCGATTCCGAGTCGGCGCACTCTGTGTCCGTCCCTCCTGCCCCTCCCGCCACGACGCCATGCCCAAAATGCCGTCGCCCGCTCGCGGTCAGCGCGAAGCGATGCACATACTGCGGCAACTATCGCATCCTGGCTGCGCCGGGCACGCCCGAATATGAGGTCGAGCGCGCCGCCGCCGAGTCCGACGCGAAGCGGGTCGAGCGACAGAAAGTCATCTATCAGCACGGCATGGGCCTGGGCAAATCGGCGGTCAAACCGTCGCTCGCCGACCGCTTGCGGCAGCAGTCGTTGCCCGTGAAAGTCGCCGTGATGTTGGTGGTGGTGCCGCTGATGATGTTTGTGGCGCCCTTCAAGGCGTTTCGATTGGCCCAGGAAGTCTTCCGGCCATAGGGCTACGGCTTCGTCGGAAACACCTTCGCCGTCAGCCACCCGATCCCCGCGCCCAGCACCGCGCCGCCCATCACGTCGGTGACGAAGTGCCGGCCCGCCGCGACGCGCATCGACCCAACGGCCGCGGCCCCCGAGAAGAGCAGGATCGAGTTGCGCGTGGCATGTGGAAGGTGCTGCCGCTGCGCCATGACGGCGTAGGACGTCGCGACGGCGAACGCCGTCGCGGTGTGCGCGGAAGGGAACGAGCGGCGATTGTCCCGGTCCCCCGCGGCGCTCGGCGCCTGCGCCGTATAGAGGATTGGTCGGCTGCGGTGCGCGAGCACCTTCGTCCACTCGGTCGCCAGCTGGGTGAAGGCGACCGCGTTCGCCAGCATCGCGGCGTTGCCGCGTGTTTTGGACGCCAGGAACCCCCCGCCCACCACGCCTGCCACGACGACGTTACTCCCGGTGCCGGCTCCTCGAGAGTCGAGTCCCACCACCCACCGGTCAATTCCCGACAGCGTTGCGGGATCGCAGGGAGCGCAGGGAGGAGCGCCGCGCGGCAGGTTCAGCCATTCTGGAAGGGCGGCGAACACACCCGCGCCCGCGGCTACGGTCCACGAGCCCCAGCCGTCGCGGTAGGCGGGGGCCTGAGCGGCGCCGCGCACCGGCACCGCGGTCGCGCACGCCAATGCGACGAGCCACGCTCGATTACCGACCGGGCGGGCGAGGACGGGTGACCTTCCCGATGGCGTTGAGGAGGTCGCTCAGGTCGTAGGGCTTGGTGACCGACGGCTGGCCACACGACTCGAGGAAATGGCGCGTCTCGTCCCGCGCCTGGTCGCCGGTGACGAACACGAAGCGATAGGCGAGCTGGGGCCGCTCGTCTACCAGCTGCTCGTACAGCGCGCGCCCACCCAGTCGCGGCATCTGCAAGTCCGTGACGATGACGTCGAAGGCGGCGTCGCGCGCGCCCAGGCGCTGAATCGCCTCGATGCCGTTCTCGACCGCCACGACCTCGTGTCCCTCGCGCTCGAGCAAGAGCTCCATCGCTTGGCGGTTCACCTCGTCGTCGTCGACCACGAGGATGTTCAGCTTGGGTAGGCTCGGGACCGGACCGCTGGTGCGCGGCAGCGCACCGAGCACGCTCTTGGGCAGCGTGACGACGACCTCGGCGCCCGACGTCCCGCCGCGCAACCGCAGCCGCAGACTCCCGCCCGTCGACTGCGCCAGCGCCCGCGCCAGCGCGAATTCGACCTCGCCGCCGCCCCCCGTCTGCGTGAACCGGAACGGCGACACGAGCCGCTGCTCCGCCTCGACCGGGAGCGGCGGGCCCGAATCCCACAGCGCCAACACCACGGAGGGGCCCGCCTCGATCGCATCGATGCGCAGCTCGCGCGGCGGCGCCGACTCGCGCAGGCGGCGCAAGGCGAAGTCCAGCAATTTCGTCAGCATCTCGGTCAGCTGGGCCATCGGGCAGGCGACCATCGCCAGATTCGCCGGCACGTTGCGTAGCACTTTGACGCCCAGCTCGCGGAACGTGGCGTCGCGCTCGGCGAGCACGCCGTTCACCACCACCCCCGCGTCGCACGGCTCGGCGGCCCCGATCGGGTGGTCGGTCAGCTCGAGGAAATGGGTGGTGATTTCGGCGGCGCGGCGCACCTCGCCGTGCAGCATCATCAGCGCGCGGGCGCGCTCCGGATCGAGCGGGCTGCCGTGCAGCAGGTCGGCGAGCGTGCCGATCGCGGCCAGACGGTTGTTCAGGGCGTTGAGGACGTTCGCGGCGCCGTCATCCATCACCACGTGCCGGATTTCGGGCGGTGTCGCGCGCGGCGGCGCGGGTGGCGGTAGCGGCGCGGGCCTCCGCTCGGGCGGACGACGCTGCCGCCCGAACAGATAGCCGAACAGGACGCCGATGGCGCCGCCGAAGCCGAATGCGACCCAAAGCTCCATCCTCCAAAGCTACGCATCGGCTTGATTCGCGCGAGGCGCCGCTCTAGTTTTTACGGCGCTCGCCCTGGTGGTGAAACTGGTAGACACGCTGTCTTGAGGGGGCAGTGCCGCAAGGCGTCTCGGTTCGAATCCGAGCCAGGGCATTCCGTCGTAGCATCTGCATGAAACACTATCCTTACCTGATCATTGGCGGTGGCATGACGGGCGACGCAGCCGCCCGCGCCATCCGCACAGCCGATCCCTCGGCCATCGTCGGTCTCATCTCCGCGGAAGCGCACCCGCCCTACGCCCGTCCACCGCTCTCTAAAGGTCTCTGGAAAGGCGACCCGGAATCCGGCATCTGGCGCGGCACGGATACCCTGGGAATCGACCTGCGGCTCGGCCAGCGTGTCACCGCGATCGACGTCAAGAAGCGGGTGGTGACCGACGAGCGCGGCGAGGCCGTCGGGTACGACAAGCTGCTGCTCGCGACCGGTGGCACACCGCGGCGCCTGCCATTCGGCGGCAACAAGCAGATCATCTATTACCGCACCTACGACGATTACCGGCGGCTGCACGCGATGGCCCAGGAGCAGCTGCGCTTTGCCGTGTTGGGGGGCGGGTTCATCGGCTCGGAGGTCGCGGCGGCCCTGCGGATCGCCGGCCGCCAGGTCGTGATGCTCGTGCCGGAAGACGGCATCGGCGCCCGGGTGTACCCCGCGGACCTGTCACGCTTTCTCGTGACGTATTATCGAGAGCAGGGCGTGGACGTGCGCAGCGGGGAAGGGCTCGCGGGCCTGCGGCAGGATGCCTCCAAGGTGGTCGTGAAGACGACGAAGGGTGAGGAAATTCCGGTCGACGTCGTCGTCGCGGGGCTCGGCATCCAACCGAACGTCGAGCTCGCCGAGCAAGCGGGGATTCACGTCGACAACGGCATCGTCGTGGACGAGCTGCTGCGGACCGACGTGCCCGATATCTTCGCCGCCGGCGACGTGGCCAACTTCTTCAATCCCGCCCTCGGCATGCGCATGCGCGTGGAGCACGAAGACAACGCCAACACGATGGGCGCGGCCGCCGGGAAGGCGATGGCAGGGCAGGGGACGCCCTACACCCACCTCCCGTTCTTCTACTCGGACCTGTTTGTCCTGGGCTACGAGGCGGTGGGCGAGCTGGATCCCCGCCTCGAGACGATCAGCGACTGGAAGGACCCGTTCAAGGAAGGGGTCATCTACTACCTGAAGGGTGGGAACGTCCGCGGCGTGTTGCTCTGGGGCATCTTCGGGAAGGTGGACGATGCCCGCGCCTTGATCGGCAAGCCGCTCACGACCCGGTTATAGCCTCCGTCCGCTCCCACAGCTCGCGCGCCAGGGCCGCATCCTGGGCCAGTGGACTCGTCTTCCCTTCTCGGCTCTTGTAGTAGTAGCGACCCGTCGCGGCGGCGAGCTCCGGAGCGGTGGCGCAGTAGAGTGGTGTTTCCGCGCCTTGTTCGTTCGACAGCATGAACACCTTCCCTAGCCATTGAAACGGCTGCGGGATCGCGCGCCAGATGTTCGACGCCACGGCGCCCGGGTGCAGCGCGTACGTCGTCACACGTGTGCCGGAGAGCCGGCGCGACAGCTCCTTGGCGTGCAGCACGTTCATGAGCTTGGTCATCCCGTAATCCTTGAACCCGCTGCGCTTCGGCATGGTGCGGCGCTCCAGGCCCGCCCAGTCCATCTGCTTGATCGTGAAGTGCGCATTGCTCGCGACGTTCACGACGCGTCCCTGCGGGGCCTCGCGCAGCCTGGGTAAGAGGATGTTCGTCAGGAGAAACGGGCCGATGTGATTCGTGGCGTACGTGATGTCGTAGCCCTCCGGGCTGAGGCGGCGCGTGCCGGCGATCCCGGCGTTGTTGACCAACACATCGATCGGCTGCTTGGTGGCGAGCAGCGATGCGGCGGCCCGGCGCACCGAGCCAAGATCCGAGACGTCGAGATGCACCCACTGCAGCCTGGCCTCCGGGTACTTGGCCTTCAACTCGTTCAAGACAGGTCTGGTCCGTTCCTCGGAGCGGGTCGCGAGGACGACCGTCGCCTTCCGGGCGGCCAGAGCCTCGACGAGCGCTCGGCCGATCCCGGAGTTCGCGCCGGTGACGAAAAACGTGCGCTTCAAGATCCCCTCCTACGTGTGGCGACGCTGCCACGTTCACTACGTTGGCCCGAGAAATGCGAACCAATGTCGCATGCCCTCGAAGCCGTTTCGCAGGCTCGTGCCACTGGTCGGAGCGCTCGCGGCCCTCGTCACCTGCCGGACCGATGCGCCCGTCGTCCCGCGTCCACCTAGCGGGTTGGTGGAGGCGTCCACTGCCACGCTCAGTCCGACCGGCGACACGTATCTGAATATCGATGCCGGAAACCATGCAACCGATGCGCTGCTCACCCTGTATACCTGGCCCGATGATACGGTTGCCAATGCGATCGTGATGAAGTTCGACGTCACGAGCATCCCCGCCGGGTCCACAGTCGTGAGTGCCACACTGAATCTCTATCTTGTCGAGAGCGACGCCAGCGCAGATCCCGCCTACACTGTGTCCGTTCACCGTATCGTCAACCACGACCCCGATGTTGCCGCCGCGACGGGCTATACGTACGACGGTGTCAATCCCTGGACTCCGAGCGCCTGCTGTCGCAATGACGCTCCCTTGGGGCAAGCGGACATCAGTCTTCCGGTAGACACGCGGAGCATCGACAAGACGGTCGGATTCAAGCAATGGGACGTCACGGCGATCGTCCGAGGATGGCGGAGCGACCCGTCCTCGAACTTCGGCCTCCTCCTGAATTCGGATCCCGCGGCACGCCGGGATCGTTACCGGTTCTTCGGCAGCAGCGAGGATCCCGAAGCGGGCCACCGCCCCTATCTCACGATCGTAACGGAAGCCGCCGCGCCCGGTTCGCCGGAGACCGTCACCGACCTCACGGTGGAGACGCGATCCGACAGCGGCGTGACCCTTGGCTTCACGGAAGTCGAGGACGGGACGGGCGAGCCCGCGACGTACGACGTTCGGTACGCAAGAAACCCGATCGGGGCGGGGTGGAGCTCAGCGACGACAGTCACGCAGGGCACGTGCAGCACGCCGGTCACCGGAACGGCGATTGGGGCACACCGGAGCTGCACCGTGGCGGGTCTGTCTCCCGGCACGACTTACGATTTCCAGATGGTGGCCTATCGAGGAACGCTCGACCAGGACGCCGTCTTCGGTGGCCTGTCGAACGTGGCGACGGGCACGACGACAGCGGGGGAGCCGCCCCCCGAAGCGATCGTCGGACAGTGGTCGGGAGTGATCGCGGCGCCCATCGTGCAGCTACACGTCAGCCTGCTCCCCAACGGTCGGGTGCTCAGCTGGGGGCTTCAGGGCGAGCCGCAGATCTGGGATCCCGTGACCGGCAGCTTCACCGCCGTGCCGGCTCCGTCGCTCCTCTTTTGCGCCGGCCATGACTTCCTGGCCGACGGGCGTTTGTTCGTCGTGGGCGGCCACCTCGACTACGACCACGGGCTGCCGAACGCCAACGTGTTCGATGCGTCCACCGGGTCGTGGCAGGTGGCGCCGGCCATGGCGCAGGGGCGGTGGTATCCGACCACCATGGTGTTGCCGGACGGCCAGATGTTGGCGGTCGGGGGGAGGGACGAGGCCGGCGCGGTCGTAACGGTTCCTGAGGTGTGGAATGGGACGAGCTGGCGGCGGCTCACGACCGCGAGCCTCGAGCTGTCCTATTATCCCCGGCTCTTCAACGTGCCCAACGGGCGCGTCTTCTACGCCGGCGAAGAGCGGCAGTCCCGTTATCTCGACATCACGGGCACCGGACGCTGGATTAACGGACCGCTGCATGTGTACCCTGCGTGGCGCGACTACGGCTCCGGCGTCATGTACGAGCCGGGCAAGATCCTTTACGTGGGGGGTGGGGATCCGCCGACGAACACGGCGGAGCTGATCGACTTGAACCAGCCGAGTCCGGCGTGGAGGTACACGGGGTCGATGGCATTCCCGCGCCGGCAGATGAACGCCACCCTTCTGCCTACGGGCGAGGTCCTGGCGACTGGCGGCACGCGCGCGGCCGGTTTCAACAACCCAGCGGGCGCCGTTCACGCCGCGGAGCTCTGGAGTCCGACGACGGGGACTTGGACGACGTTGGCGAGCAACACGATCACCCGGATGTATCACTCGACGACACTGCTATTGCCCGATGGACGCGTGCTGCACACCGGCAGCGGTGACGGGGCCGGGGCTCAAAGCGAGTTCAACTATGAGATCTTCTCGCCACCGTATCTGTTCCGGGGTCCCCGCCCCATCGTCACGGCGGCGCCCACCTTCGTCGCGTATGGTCAGGGGGCGTTCGTGGAGACGCCGGACGGCGCCGACATCTCGAAGGTCACGTTCATCCGGCTCAGCTCAGTGACCCATGCCCTCGACCAGGGGGCGCGCTTGGTTCCTCTGGGGTTCTCGCCTGTGCCCGGGGGTCTGTCGGTGGTGACCCCCGGGAACCGCATCGTCGCGCCGCCGGGTCCTTACATGCTCTTTCTCGTAAATCGAAACGGCGTGCCGTCCGTCGCCAGGATCATGCTGCTACAGTAGGGGCGGGGGGAGACGCTGCCGCTTCGCGTCGAGGCTCCACGACCCCGGTCCTGCGGCCGAGAGGTAGAGAAACACGAAGCAGTAGAGAACCGCCGGCGTGCCTTGGTTCAGCACCGTCCAGAAGCCATTCGGCGCGTGGCCGTAGAAGTAGGCGATCGCCATCTCGCCGGCGAGCAAGAAGGCGACGGGGCGCGTGAACAGGCCCAGGAAGAGCAGGGTTCCACCGGTGACCTCGATCACCGAGGCAAACCACGCCAACGAGCCAAGGGGAGCCGTGCCCCCGCCGGGAAAGATGGAGGCCGGGAACGCAAACCACTTGGCCGACCCGAATTGAAAGAATGTAAAAGCCACCACGATCCTGAGGATGCTGAGAAGCTGGGGAGACCAGCTCTTCCACTTGGTGACGACGCTCGGCTCAGGCATTGCCACTCCCTCCAGATGAAGTCAGGGTTTGGGCGGGACGTCGGCGATCAAGCTCAACAGCTGCCGCGGGTGCTCGGCCTTCGTCACGTGGCGGTCGAATCCGGCCGCCAGCGCCCGAGCCTTGTCGGCGGGTTGGCCGTATCCACTCAAGGCGATGAGGTGCGGCGCGCCGTACCTCGGGTCACGACGAATCGCCGTGGCCACCGCATTGCCGTCCAATTCGCCCGGCAGGCCGATGTCGCACAGTACGATGTCGGGGCGGAAAGTCATGGCCTGCGTCAGTGCCCGCTCACCGTCCGCCGCGACCTGGACCTCGTGGCCGGCGACCTCCAAGATGCTGCGGAGGCTTTCGGCAAAGTCCCAATTATCCTCGACGACCAGGATCCGATGATGCGGGGCGCCCGGGTCCGGGGCGGGGAGTGGTTGGTGGGGCGCCGCCTCTTCGGGTGATCGGTCGAGCAGCGGCAGGCAAACGGTGAACTCGGCCCCCCGGCCGCGGCCTTCGCTGCGCGCCTCCACCGTCCCGCCGTGGGCTGTGACCAGGCCGCGCACCAGCGCCAAGCCCAGTCCCAAGCCGCCTCGCGTCCGCAGGTCACCGGTGTCCCCTTGGTTAAAGGGTTCAAACAAACGCGGGAGCATGTCGGGTTCGATCCCCAGGCCGGTGTCACGCACGCTCAGCACGGCCATGTGGGCTGCGACGTCTTCCCGCAAGGAGAGCGTGACGAGCCCGCCGCGGTCCGTGAACTTGGCGGCGTTGCCGAGCAGGTTGACGACGATCTGCCCCACGCGGAGCCGGTCGCAATACCCCCACAACGGTGCGGAAGGCAAGCTCAGGTCCAAGCGGACGCCCGCGGCGTCCAACAGCGCGCGTTGATCCTCGGCGCTGGTCCGCACGACGTCTACGAGGTCCTCGTCCCATCGCTGGAGCGACGTGCCGCCACTCGCGATCATGGAGGCATCGAGCAGCTGGTTCACGAGGGCGGCAAGCTGCGCGATCTGTCGGGCGGCGATCGCCAGCGCGTCTTGGCCTCGTTTGACGTGTGTTCCCTGGTCTCGCAGGACGTCGAAACAGATCTGCAGCGAGGCGAGGGGCCCGCGCAGCTCGTGGCTGAGGGTGGCGAGGAACTGGTCCTTGCTGTGCGCTTCGTCCTGGAGCCCTCGTACGCGGTTGAGCTCCGTCAAGTCGCGAAATACCGCGGATGAACCGCTCACGTGCCCCGCGGCATCCTTCACGGGCGAGACGGCCACGAGCACGGCGATCCGCTTGCCACCCTTCGTGAGGCCCGTGGACTCGAACGGCGCCACTCGCGAGCCGCGACGCACCGTTGCGTCCGTGTGCTCGACCTCCGTCCGGCGGTCCGGTGGGACGATGAGATCGAAGAAGGACCTCCCCACCGCCTCCTGCTCGGCGTAGCCGAACAGGCGCGCCGCCGCCTCGTTCCAGCTCGTGATGGTGCCGTCCAACTCGCGGCTGACGATGGCATCGTGCGAGGACGCGACGATCGCCGCCAAGCGGGTGCGCTGCGCCTGGGCGGCCTCGAGTTGCGTGACGTCGAGGAAGGTGATCACGAGACCGTCGAGCGTGTTGTCCACGTGCCGATAGGGCAGCATGCGGACGAGGTAGGTGGCGGACCCGTCGCCGAAATGCACCTGACGCTCCCGCGGCGCGGCGGTGCGGAGCACATCCATCATGTCGGGCAGCAGGTCCTCCGTGAATCGCGGCGCGATATCGGTGATCGGGCGGCCTGCGTCGGTGTCGATCAGGCGGTACACGTGCGTCGCCGCCGCCGTGAACCGCTTGATGACCAAGGTCCCGTCCAGGAACAAGGTGGGGATTTTGGTCGCCTGAAACAGGTTTACCAGGTCGCTGTTCGCCTGGTCGAGCTCTCTCACCTTGCCGCTCAACTCGGCGTTGATCGTCTCGAGCTCCTCGTTGATCGACTGGAGCTCTTCTTTGGAGGTCTGCAACTCTTCGTTGGACGACTGCAGTTCCTCGTTGGTCGCGAGCAGCTCTTCGTTCGCGGATTTCAGCTCCTCGTTGGAGGTCTCGACCTCCTCGACGGTTGCCTGGAGGTGATCCTTGGTCGTGCGCAGCTCGCTCTCGAGCTGCTGGACGACGCTGTCCGCGCTCGTCGGCGCCGCCGCGTCTCCGGTCCCCGCCTCCCCGCGGCTCTGGGGTGGACCGACCTCCTGGAACACCACGAGGAACAGCCCCGAATCCGCCCCAAGCTCGGTCACGGGGCGCACCAGCAGGTTGATCCGCTGCTCCTCGCCGTTCGTCTCCACGAGCACGTTCTGGTGCACGACGGTCTCGGCCGTCCGGACGGCCTTGTGGATCGCCGCCCGCAGGTCCAGGCGCAGACCCGCGCGGGCCATTTGGACGACGTCGCTGCTGGGCGCGCCCGGGGCCGGCTCGAGATACTTGCCGGTCCGCGTCGAGAAATGCAGCGCCTCGGCCCGCGCGTTGATCACCACCCAGGCGGGCGCATATCGGTCGAGCAGCACGCGCTCGAGCGCCGTCACCAACGCCTGCTGGGCAGAGGGCGGCGCGCCGGCAGCGGCGGCGCCGGGCCCGATGGGCCGGCGCGCTGCCAGGGCGCCGGGCAGCGCTTCGACGATGCGCGTGACCGTCGCGCCGCGCTGGAAGATCCGGTGCTTGCGATCCACCACGTGGAACATCTCGGGGGAGCCGGTCAGGCTTTCGGAGGGTCCGAGAAACAGGTAGCCGCCGGGGTGCAGGGCATAGTGGAACAGACTGTTGACGTATCGCTGGACGTCGGCCTCGAGGTAGATCAAGAGGTTGCGGCACACGACGAGGTCGAGCCGGGAGAAGGGCGGATCCTTGATCAGGCTGTGGGTGGAGAACAGGCACATGTCCCGGATTTCCTTCGCCACCTGGTACACATGGTCGTGCCGGATGAAGAATCGCTCCAGTCGCTCCGGCGTGACGTGCTGCGCGATGCCTTCGGCGTAGCGAGCGTTGCGCGCGAACTCCAACGCCTCGTCATCGATGTCCCCGGCGAAGATCTGCACTCGCGAGCGCGCGTCCTGCTTCAGGATCTGCTCTCTGAGCAGGATGGCCACGGAGTACGCCTCCTCGCCGGTCGAGCAGCCGGGGGTCCACACGCGCAGCGTTCCGTCCACCGCCGCCACGCTCACGAGGCGCGGAATCACGTCGCGCGCCAACACGTCGAACGCCTCTGCATCCCGGAAAAAGTGCGTCACGCCGATGAGCAGATCGCGGAACAACTGGTCCGCTTCGCCGGGGCCTTCGCGCAGGCGTTCGATGTAGTCCGCGACCGAGGCGGCCTGGAGCACCTGCATGCGCCGCTGGATGCGCCGCAGCAACGTGGGGCTCTTGTAGCGCCTGAAATCATGGCTGGTCTTGTGCAACAGGATCGTGCAGATGCGCGTCAGCTCGTCGCTCGTGGCGAGGACCTGCGCGTCGGGCCCTTGTTGGTCCCGGAGGCGGCGCAGGTACGTCCCGTACTCCACCAGTTTGTCGGCGAGGTCCTCTGGGGAGAGGACGTGGTCCACGAGGCCCGTGGCGATGGCGCTCCGGACCATGGGATCGTGCTGGGCCGTCTCCGGGGACTGCGCCATGGCCATGCCGCCGTGCTCCTTGACGGCGCGCAGGCCGATCGTGCCGTCGGACCCCGAGCCGGAAAACAGCACGCAGACGGCATTGTGGCCTTGGTCTTCGGCGAGCGAGCCGAACAGACGGTCGATCGACAACCGGGGACCGCCCTCTCCCTCCACCGGACGGACTCGGAGCGCGCCTCCCTCGATGGTGAGCGTGGCGTTGGGTGGAATCACATAGACGTGATCGGGCTGCACCGGCGTCTGGTCGGTCGCCTGTGCGACGCGCATCCGCGTCGCCTTACTCAACAGATCGGGCAGGAGGCTCGGGTGGTGGGGGTCGAGGTGCTGGACGAGGACAAACGCCATGCCGCTGTCGGAGGGCATGCGCGAGAAGAACTTCTGAAACGCGTCGAAGCCCCCGGCTGACGCCCCGAGACCCACGACGGGGCAGATACGGGGAGAGCCGGAGGCCGGCGGAGCCGAATCGGGGGCGGCCCGCTTTCGTCGCGGGCGGGATGGTGACAGGGAGGCCTCCTCGCAACCGGATGGTAAACGAATGTGGAAGCCCAGTCAATTCATTCGGTGAGGGTCGTCACGTCTCGCGCGCCCACGCAGCGGCGCGCGCCAGGAGCAGCGCGCGCTCGCGCGCGTTCTGCGTCAGAGATGCGGCGCGCTCGACTTCCTTCCGCGCCTCGTCGAAACGTCCGAGCTTGGCGAGAAAATCGGCGCGCACGCTGGGCAGGAGATGATAGCTCTTGAGGCTGGGCTCGGAGAGCAGCGCATTGGCGATCTCGAGCCCCGCGGCGGGGCCGAACGCCATGGAATAGGCGACCGCGCGGTTCAGCTCCACGACGGGGGACTGGGTGAGTTGGGCGAGGGCGTCATACAGCGCCGAGATGCGGGTCCAGTCAGTTTCCTCGGCGGTGTGCGCGCGCGCATGGCAGGCGGCAATCGCGGCCTGGAGCGCGTAGGGCCCCAGGGCACCGGCGAGCTGCTCCGCGCGCTCCAGCGCGGCGAGCCCGCGACGGATGAGGAGCTGGTCCCACCGGCCGCGGTCCTGATCGAGCAGCAAAATCGGCTCGCCCGAGGGGCCGACCCGCGCTTTGAGCCGCGACGCCTGGATCTCCATCAGCGCGACGAGCCCGTGGACCTCGGGGTCCCCCGGACTCGGGACCAACTCGACGAGGATGCGGCCCAGGCGGAGCGCATCGTCGCACAACTCCGGCCGCACCCAGTCGTCGCCCGCGGTGGCCGAGTAGCCCTCGTTGAAGACGAGATACACGACTTCTAACACCGACGCGAAACGCGCGGCCAGCTCGGCGCCGCGCGGTACCTCAAAGGGGACGCGTGCTTCGCGCAGCGTGCGCTTGGCCCGCACGATGCGCTGCGCGATCGTCGCCTCGGGCGCGAGAAAGGCGCGCGCGATCTCGTCAGTCGTGAGACCGCCCAGCAGACGGAGCGTGAGGGCCACGCGCGCTTCGGGCGAGAGCACCGGATGGCAGGTCGTGAAGATCAGGCCGAGCCGGTCGTCTCCGACGGGATCGTCGATCGCCGCGTCGAGGTCGCGCTCGGGGCTCTGCTGGCGTTCCTGAAGCTCGTGGCCAAGCTGTTCGTGCTTCTGGTCCAGAAACTTGCCGCGACGAAACCCGTCGATGGCGCGATGCTTGGCCGTGGTCATGAGCCACGCGCCCGGGTTGTCAGGGACCCCCGACTCGGGCCAGCGCTCGAGCGCCGCGACGAGCGCGTCCTGCGCGAGGTCCTCGGCCAGGCCGACGTCGCCCGTGATCCGCGTCAGGGCGGCGATCACCTTCGCCGATTCGATCCGCCACACCGCTTCGATCGCGCGGTGGGCGTCGGACGTCGTCACCGCTTGGCCTCGTTCTGCATGCCCCTCACGACAGGTCCTCGAGCTCGTACAGTTGGCGCACCTCGACCTCGCCGTCCGTGAGGCCAGGGTTCGGGAAGCGCCGCGTCCATTCGAGCGCCTCGTCCCGCGACTTTACCTGGATGAGGGTGTAGCCGGCGACGAGCTCTTTGGCCTCGGTGAAGGGCCCGTCGATCACGGTGCGCTTGCCTCGGGAGTACTTGATGCGCCAGCCCTTGGCGGTCGGCTGCAGTCCCGCGTAATCGAGCAGGGCGCCGGCCCGTTGCAGCTCCTCGTGGTACTTCGCCATCTCGGCAAAGAGCGGCTCCCACTTCGGGTCGGTCGGCACGAACTCGGTTTCCGAGGCCTGCGTCGCCTTCACGATGATCATGAATCGCATACGCCTTCATCTCCAGGTCGGGTTCTACCTCAACGACGAACGGGGATAGCCGGAATCGACATACTTGCCGAGTCCCGAGAGGGGCGCCAGTATCACCTCATGAACAAAACTCCCTGGTCTCGCCGCGAATTCCTCGAATTTGGGGCTGCCGCCGGCGCCTCGCTCGCCGCAAAGCCCCTCACGCTTCGTCCGTCAGTGGCTCCCAGCGACACGGTCCGTTTCGGCATGGTCGGCGTGGGCATGCAGGGCTCGGGACTCCTCGGAACGTCGATTGGGCTCGCAGGCGTGACCTGCGCCGGTGCCGCCGACTTGTACGACGGCCGGCACACCCTCGCGAAGGAAATCGTCGGCGCGAATCTCCGAACCACGCGCCGCTATCAGGACCTGCTCGACGACAAGAATATCGACTGCATCGTGGCCGCGGTGCCGGATCACTGGCACCGCAAGGTCGTCGTGGACGCCGTGAGCGCCGGAAAAGACATCTACTGCGAGAAGCCGATGTCGCATAGCGCCGCCGACGGCGTCGCGATGGTCGAGGCGGCGCAGCGCAGCGGCCGGATCGTACAGATCGGGTCGCAGCGCGTCAGCTCGCAGATCTGCGCCAAGGCAAAGGAGTTGCTCGCGCAGGGCGCCATCGGTGACCTGATGATGGTGGAAGCGCGCCTCGGCCGAAACGATCCGACGGGCGCGTGGCAGTATCCGCCGCCGCCCGATCTCTCGACGCGTACGCTCGACTGGGACACGTGGCAAGGTGACGTGCCGAAACGCGCGTTCGATGCGAATGCGGCGAACATCTTTGCCCGCTGGCGCTGCTGGAAGGAATACGGGACCGGTGTCGCCGGCGACCTGCTCGTGCACCTGATCAGCGGCATGATGTTCATGCTGGGCGTGAACGCGCCTCCGCGGCAGGCGTCAGCAGTGGGTGGGATTCGCCGCTGGAAAGACGGGCGCAACATGCCCGATGTGCACCTCGTGCAATACTACTACGGCGATCTCCCGGTCTCGATGCGACTGAACCTCGGCACTGAGATTCAGGAGACCTACTGGTTCCACGGGTCGAAGGGGATCCTGGAGCTGACCGGCGCCCGCATCACCGTGTCGCCGCAGAGTGGCACCGATCAATGGCCGAGCTACTACACCGGCAGTTATCCGAGCGCACTGCGCCAGGAGTACGAAAAGCAGTGGCATAAGGATCACGATCCGAAGCTCGGTCAGAACGCCGTCTTTTCCGAGGCCACGACGTACACCGCGCCGGACTTCGACGACACCCAGGTGCACCTCTGGACCTTCTTCGAAGCAGTGCGGGCGCGGAAGCCAGTCACCGAGGATGCCGTCTTCGGTCACCATGCGGCACTGGCGTGCCACATGGCGAACGAGTCCTACTTCCGGAACGCGCCGGTCACCTGGGACGCCGCGTCGAAGACGATCAAATAGGTCGGCGTCAGGGCGCGAGGAATACGATCTCGCGGATTTCGCACTCGCCGCTCCACGCGGGCCAGTGCTTGCGGTGCAGGTCCAGGAAGAGCTTGGCGTTCGCGATCGCCTCTTCGCGCGACGCCGCCTCGAGCATCGCGTAGCCGCCGAGCACTTCTTTGGCCTCGGTGAAGGGCCCGTCGGTGACGGTCACCTTCCCGCCGGAGAGCCGAACGCGCGCGCCCTTGGCGCTCCCCGCGAGCCCACCCGTCTGCACCACCGAGCCGTTCTTGATGCTCTCCCGCACCAGCTTGTCCATCGCATCCAGCAGCGCCTGAGGCGGAGCCCCCAGATGCTCGGGCGTCTTCACAATCGACAGGAATTTCATCGTTCTCTCTTGGGTTCGGGTTCGCTAAGACGACGAGCGAGCGACTCCGGGATCGACATGCGCCCCTCCGCTACCCGCCGCCAGCCAGGACCCTCCCAGGATGAGGAGCAAGCCGACCAGGGACATCACGCCCACGTGCTCGTGAAGCACGAGGACCCCCACGACGACTGCCACCACGGGGTTCACGTACGTAATGATGCTCGCCCGGCTCGCACCTGCTTCTGCGATGAGCTGGAAGAAGATGACGAGCCCCATCACGGTGCAGACGACGCCGAGCACCGCGATGGCGATGAGCGCGGCGGGCGGGGGCATGCCATGCGGCGGCTGCAGGATCGCTGCCGGCAGCAGCGCGATCGTGGCCAGAATGAGGCTGGCGGTCACGGGGCCCAGGGGATCGAGATCGGTCAGATGGCGGCTCACGATGAGCGGGGCGGTCGCGTACCCCGTCGTGGCCACGAGCACGAGCGCGGCGCCGAGCAGCTCATTGGGCCGGCCGCCGACATCCACGCCGAGCAGGGCGACGACGCCGCCGAGTCCGATCACGAGTCCGGCGATGCGCAGGCCCGTCGGGCGGTCAGCGGGCGAAAGCCACAGCGCGAGCAGGGCGAGTTGGAGCGGCATCGTGGCGACGAGAATCGCGGCGAGCGACGAGGAGATGTGCTGCTCACCGACCGCGATGAGCACGAACGGGACGGCGATTTCGCAGGCGGTGTACGCGACGATCGGCCAAACGTGGCCCCGCAGGCCGCGCAGCGCGCCGCGGCGCAGCGCGAGGGGCAGGATCAGCACGGCACCGAGCGCCACGCGCGACCAGGCGACGAACGCGGGCGGGAGCCCCGAGTCCACGGCGATCTTGATGAAGAGATAGGGGACGCCCCAGATCACGGAACAGAGGGCGAAGAGCACCCACCCGCGCGGAGTCAGCTAACCCCGCCGCGTGATGTAGACGCCCACGAAACACAGAGCTCCGCCCAGCACCGCGAGCACGCTGGGAATCTCTCCGAGGATCAGCCAGCTCATCACGATCGTCACCGCCGGGATGAGGTAGCTCGTCGCGACGACGTGGCCGGCCGTGCCCCGCGCCAGCGCGTACGCCCACGTCGTGAACGCCACGGAAGTCGGGAACACGCCGAGGAAGACGAGCCAGGCGATGGCCCCCGTGGGCGCGGTCCCGAGCTCACGCAGCAGGAGCGGCGCGTACGGTAGACAGATCAGCGCCCCGACGGCGCAGCAGATCCAGGTCACTTGCAACGCGGAGATCCGGCTGAGAACCGGCTTCTGCGCCACGAGGCCGATGGCCGAGGACACGGCGGCGATGACACACAGGATCGCGCCCCACAGCGTCGCGTGTCCTGACGATGTGGCGAACCCGATCACGAGGACGCCGGCGAATGCCGTCGCGCCACCCAGGACCAACACACGCGTGAACGCTTCCTTCAGAAAGACCGCCGCGAGCGCGACCACCGCGATCGGCGCGATCATGATGAGCATCGACGCCGTGCCGGCGTCGACGCGCCGCTCGGCTTCATTGAGCACGATGCTGTAGAGGCCGAACCAGGTGATGCCCGCGATGAGCAGCAGCCCGAACTCGCGGCGTGAGGGCCGCGTCCACGCACGGGTCATCAGCAGGGCGCCGAGGAGCACGGTTCCGAGTGTGAGGCGGCCGAGCGCGAGGGCACCCGGTGAGAAGGTGCGCCCCGCGGCTCTGATGCCGACGAACGCCGCGGACCATAGGCACACCGAAACGAGCGCGGCCGCCAGAGGCAGCCTCACGCGATCCAAATTTCGGCGTACCCGAGGGCCGCGCGCCCGGTGATGCGCACGACGCTCGTCGTCTTCCCTTCCGGTCCAGAACCCTTCGTCGAGAAGTATCCGAACAGCGCGCGGCCCTCGGTCTCCACGCGAACGCCCGCCGGCAGGTGCATCTCCACGTAGCCCATGAATGTCCGCACGTCGATCGTCGTCACACCGGGCTCGAACGTCGCGCCCGTGAGATCCAACTCCACGTACCCGACCCGGGCGCGCAACGAGAGCTCGCGGGGGACGACGCCCGTCAGCTTTCGCTCCTGTCCCGAGAACAGCGCAGTGATCTTGGCGTCCGCCCCCTGGTGGGCGGGGACGGCCGGGAGATCACCGGTGATCCCCGCGAGCTCTTGCGGGGTCGTCGCCTCGTACACGTGCTGGAGGCGGCGCTCGAGGTCGGCGAGCGTCAGCTCATCGTTGGCGAATTGGCGCTTCAACACCTCGACAACGCGCTCGCGGGCGGCGGACGGCAGGGGCTCGGGCAGCGGACTCAACGGCGTCGGCATAGGTTCGAATCTTAGCGGGAACAACCCGCGTCGCAAACAACGTTTGGTTTCGAAGACCCATGATCACAATTACCGGAAGCACCGGTCACATCGGGAGCGAGCTGCTGCGGTTGCTGTCGAGCACCGGAGTCGCCATCCGCGCGATACACCGCGACGTCAGAAAGACGCGAGTCCTGCCGAACGTCACATGGGTCCACGCGGATCTCGACGATCCCCGGCGTCTGACGGCCGCCCTCGAGGGAACGCGCCAACTCTTTCTGCTCACGAACAACGACCCGGACTTTGCGCGGATCCAGATCGGCGTCGTACGCGCGGCCGAGCAGCTGGGCGTTGAGCACGTCGTGAAGCTGTCGGCGCTGGGCGCGTCCGACCACTCGAAATCGACGATCGGCCGCCAGCACTGGACAGTCGAACAGGCCCTGCTCGCCAGCCGGCTGCACTGGACGATGCTGCGGCCACACGCCTTCATGCAGAATTGGCTCGGCGATGTCGCGGAGTCGGTACGCGCGGAAGGGATCATCTACTCGCCCATCGGGGAGGGACGGGTCCCGTTCATCGACACGCGGGACATCGCGGCGGCGGCGGCCGAGATCTTGCTCCATCCCGACGAGCATCGGGGCAAAAAGTACGTCCTGACGGGTGGCGAGGCGGTGGGCTACGGTGACGTCGCGGCAGCGCTCTCCGAGGCAACGGCCCGCCCGATCGTGTATCGTCCGATTTCCATTGAGGAGGCACGGTCACGTGCGGTGGCCCGCGGTATTGCTCCAGGGACGATCGACGCGATGTTGGCGATCGCGGCGTACCAGAGGGACGGGGGACCAACCGCGACCGTCTCGCCGAGCGTCCAGGGCATTCTCGGTCGCGCTCCGCGCACGATTCGCGACTTCGTCCATGACTACGCCGCGTCGTTTCAGTAGACGCGCGGCCAGAAGCAGCTATTATCCGGCACCGGGAGGCGCGAGCATGTGCCGCAACATCAAAACGCTGGCAAACTTCGAACCGCCGGCCACGGACGACGAGATCCGGGCCTCGGCCCTGCAGTTCGTGCGCAAGCTGAGCGGTGCCGCGAAGCCGTCGCACGCCAATGAGGCGGTGTTCACCCGCGCCGTGGAAGAAGTGACCGAGGCGGCGCACCGCTTGGTTCACGGTCTGCAAACGAACGCGCCGCCCCGCGATCGAGACGAGGAGCGGCGCAAAGCTCACGAGCGCGCAGTCAAACGCTTTGGGTCAAAGTCCTCCGGCTCGAACACCTGACGCACCTCGACCTCGACGCCGTCGCCGAACGGGGCGCGCTTGAGCCACGCAATCGCCTCGTCCTTCGACTTCACCTGCCAGATCCAGAAGCCGGCCACCAGTTCCTTCGCTTCGGTGAAGGGTCCGTCGGTCACCGTACGCTTGGTGCCCGAGAACCTGACGCGCGCGCCTTTCGCGCTCGCCTGGAGACCTTCGGCCGCGAGTAAAACGCCCGCCTTCTCGAGCTCCAGATTGAACTTGCCCATCTCCCTCAGGATCGTCTCGTCGGGTAGAACTCCCGCCTCAGAGTCTTTGTCGGCTTTCACCAGGATCATGAAGCGCATCGCCCTAGCTCCTCACTATTCGGGTTGGCGTCGTTCCGGTACACCTAAACGACGAGCGAGGACCGCCGCAATCGACATGGGAGTTAGGCCGTCTTACGGAGGTGCGTTTCGAGCCGCTCGAAGCACTCGCTCCAGCCACCCTGGTGTCCGTCGCGCTCGCCGACCGACTCGAACACGGCCTGACGGAACGTCATTTCGGTCTTCCCGTCCCGCTCGACGAAGGTCACGGTCACGACCGTTTCGTGGCCCGGCTTCCCCTGCGGATCGTCCCACGCGTGCGTGAACACGAGCCGCTCGGCCGCGACGATCTCGCGGTAGACGCCGCCGAGCCACAGGTCGCGGCCGTCGGGTGCGTGCATGCAGGACCGCCAGGCGCCGCCGGGCCGCAGGTCACCCTCGCAATGGGTGAGCGTGAAGCCGTGCGGGCAGGACCAGTGGACGAGGTGTTGCGGCTCGGTCCACGCTTGGAAGACCAGCTCCCGCGGCGCGTCGAAGACCCGCGTCATGACGAGCACCCGCTCGGCGGGCTCCGCGGCGACTTTAGTTCTTGCGGCCATGTTTTTTCTCCTTGCGTTGCAGGTCGTGCAGATACTCGTCCAGCCGATCGAAGCTCTGCTCCCAGAAGCGGCGATAGCGTTCGACCCAATCGGCCACATCCTTGAGCCGTTCCGCTTTGAGACGAGAGGGACGCCACTGCGCCTCGCGGTCACGCCCGACGAGCCCGGCGCGCTCGAGCACCTTCAGGTGCTTCGACACCGCGGGCAGACTCATGTCGAAGGGCTCGGCGAGCTCCGTGACGGTCGCGACCCCTCCGGTGAGGCGCGCGAGGATGGCGCGCCGCGTGGGGTCGGCCAGCGCCGCGAACGTGACGCTGAGACGGTCGGTGGACTTGCGATTCGTGGTGGCCATATTTAACCTACAGGTTAAATACATCGTTAGCGACACCTTGTCAAGAGTGACCAGCATAGGTCGATTCTGGAGCCAATGACCACCACCGCGCGTCCCGCCAAACAGCTCGACCGCAGCATCGTCGACGGACCGATCGCGCGCGCGGTGTGGATGATCGCGTGGCCCACGATGCTGCAGAACATGATCGCCGGCATGCAGGGCGTCGTCGATCATGCCCTCGTCGGCCACTTGGTCGGCTACGCGGGTAACGCGGCGATCGGGGTGGCGCTCCAGATCTTCATCGTCGTCATTGCGTTTGTGATGTCGGTGTTCAGCGGGATGGGCGTGCTCGTTGCGCGCTTCGCGGGCGCGAATGAGCCGGAGAAGGTCAATCGCACCGTCTATCAGGCGTTCCTCGCCGCGCTGGCCTTGTGGGGCCTCGTGCTCGCGCCGCTCGGCTGGTTTCTGGCGCCCACACTGCTCGGTGTCGTGAAGGCCGCGCCGGCCGTACAGACCGAAGCGCTCCCGTTCCTGCGCATCATGTTCGTCGGCAGCATAGGAATGCTGCTCTTCTTCATGATCAGCGGGGGACTGCGCGCCGCGGGAGACGCGCGCACACCCATGCGGCTCGGGATCCTGCTGACGGGGCTCAACATCGCGTGCAACATCACGTTCATTACAGGACTCGGGCCCTTCCCACGGTTAGGCACCGCCGGCGCCGCCGTCGGCACGGCGGTCGCGGGGCTCGCCGTCAGCGGGTACGCCGGCTATCTGCTCTTCTCCGGGCGTCTCCCGGTCACGTGGCACCGCGGCATGGATTGGCGCCCAGACTGGGCCGTCATTCGCGAGCTGTTCCGGTTCGGTCTCCCCACCGGCGTGCAGGGGATCATGATGAACGTGGCGGGCGTGATGCTGCTCCGCTTCGTCGGCTCACTGGCGCAGAGCGCCGAGGCGCAGGCCGCGTATGCGGTGGGGTACACGGAGCTGTTCTCGTTCGTCACGTGGACATCGGTGGGGCTGATGAGCGCCGCGGCGACGGTGGCGGGGCAGAACCTCGGTGCCCATCGTCCCGACCGCGCCGTGCAGGGGGTGCGCGTCGCCGCAGGGGTCGGCCTTACCCTCGCGGCGGTCATCAGCTTCCTGTTCCTCACGATCCCGCGGCCGCTGCTGGGCCTCTTCGGGATGACCGACCCCGTGGTCGTCGGTCTCGGCGTGCAGTTGCTGCGGTTCCTCAGCGTGTCGGGGCTTTTCGTCACGGTCGCGCTCACGTATACGGGCGGTCTCCAGGGGACCGGCGACACGCGTTCACCGCTCTACATCTCGATCGCCTCCCAGATAGTGGTACCGCTCGGTCTGTGTAGTGTGCTGCAGAGCATGCGTCCGCTCACGCCCGCCGACATCTGGACGGCGATCTTGCTGGGTCACATGACGCGTTGCGCGCTCAGCGTGCTGCGGTTCCGGCAGGGGAAGTGGCGGACGATCGAGGTGACCTAGACGCGGGGTGCCTTTCGGCTCCGCTCGAGGAGCCGCGGCGCCCCGAGTCGAGAGGTCAGCGCGCCGAAGGCCTCCGTCGGACCGCGCCAGCGCAGCTCTTCGACATCCTTGAATAGCGGCGCGTCGGTGCGGAGTGTGGCGAGCTCTTTGAAGCGGAGCGCTAACTCGCGTTTGTCGCCCAAGACGGCTGCCGGGAATCCCTCGATCGGGCCGTGCTCATTGAGGAGCCGAGCGGCTGTGACGGCCCCGATCCCGGCAATGCCGGGGTAGCCGTCGGCCGTGTCGCCGACCAACGCCAGGAAATCGGGAATCAGGCCGGGGGGCACGCCGAACTTCTCGCGCACGCCGGCCGCGTTGCGAATCGTCTTGCGGCGTCCGTCGACCTGCACGACGCGATCGCCGACGACGCACTGCGCCAGGTCCTTGTCGGGCGTCCAGATCGAGACCTTCTCCACGCGTGGGTCGGCGGCGGCGATGCGCGCGGCGGACGCGAGCGCGTCATCGGCTTCGAGCTCCACCATCGCCCACACGACCACCCCCATCGCTGTGAGCGCTTCCTCGAGTGGGTGGAACTGTGCCCACAGGGCGGGCTCGATGCCATCGCCGGTCTTGTAGTCGGCCCAGAGATGGTTTCGGAAGGACTCGATCACGTGGTCGGTGGCGACGCCGATGTGCGTCGCACCCGACTCGAGGATTTGCAGTACCGTCCCCAGCACGCCGACGACCGCCGCCGAGGGAGCATCCTGGCCCTGGGTCCCGCGGCGGGCGCCGTAGAAGTGGCGGAACAGCTCGTAGGTCCCGTCGATGAGATGGACGATCACGGTACGAACATGTAGCGGTGGGGCGCACCCGTCGATGGCGTTTGGCTGATGCGCGCGACCGACTGGTTCTCCCCGTTCGCGTCCTTGACGAGCCGCACGGCCCGCGCTAGCGTCGCGGACCCTTATGACGAAGACCGTTCGTCTCGCTGCGCTCGCCTACGGACTCCTCGCGCTCGGCGTGCTGATCGCCGCCGCCGGCTGGATCCTGCACCAACCCGCCCTGGCGTTTGTGGGTCGCTGGGTGGCGCTCGCGGGGCTCGTGCTCTACGCCTGGGTGCGGCGCTCCCTCACCGCCTGGATCCTCGTCGCGATGGCGCTCGGCGCCGAGATCGGCCACGACTGGCCCGAAGTGGGCCAGTCGGCGCGCCTCTTGAGCCTGATCTTCCTGCGCCTCATCAAGACGATCATCGCGCCCCTGCTGTTCGCGACCTTGGTCGTCGGCATCGCGGGGCACTCGAACCTGCGCCAGGTCGGGCGGATGGGGCTCAAGTCGCTCCTGTACTTCGAGGTCGTGACGACGATCGCGCTCTTCCTGGGGCTCGCGGCGATCAACCTCACGAAGGCCGGCGTGGGCGTGACACCACCCACCACCCTGCAGCCATCGGGCGTGACGGGTGTGAAGCAGACGGCCGCGGAGGTGATTCTCAACGCGTTCCCCGAAAACGTTGCGAAGGCCGTGGCCGACGGCCACGTTCTCCAGATCGTCGTGTTCAGCATTCTGTTCGGGATTGGCTTGGCTCTCGTCACGGAATCGAAGCGGCAGCCGGTGTTGGTGGTGTGCGAAGGCCTGGCTGAGGTGATGTTCAAGTTCACCAAGCTCGTGATGTACTTCGCCCCGATCGGCGTCGGCGCCGCGATCGCGTACACCGTCGGGCACATGGGGCTGGGCATCCTCGTCAATCTCTTCAAGCTGCTTGCCACGCTCTACGTCGCGTTGATCGCCTTCCTGCTGTTCGTGCTCCTCCCCGTCGCCTTGTTCGCGCGCGTCCCGCTGCGTCGCTTCCTGCGTGCCATCGCCGAGCCGGTGTCGATCGCGTTCGCAACGACCAGCTCCGAGGCTGCGTTACCGCTCGCCATGCAGCGGATGGAGGAACTGGGGGTGCCGCGGAAGATCGTCGCGTTCGTGATGCCGACCGGGTACAGCTTCAACCTCGACGGCTCGACGCTGTATCTCGCGCTCGCGTCGATCTTCGTGGCACAGGCGGCCGGGATTCACCTCACATTCGGGCACCAGATCGCCATAGTGTTCACGCTCATGCTCACGAGCAAGGGCGTGGCGGGCGTGCCGCGCGCGACGCTCGTCATTCTGCTCGGCACCGCGGCGTCGTTCGGGCTTCCCGAATGGCCGATCCTCGCCATCCTGGGCATCGACGAGCTGATGGATATGGCGCGCACGTCGGTCAACGTGATTGGCAACTGCCTCGCCACCGTGGTGATCGCGCGGTGGGAGGGGGAGTTCAAAGACGTCTAGGTCGCGGGCTGCGCCCGGGCGGCCCGCCAAGCGGGAATCCAGGCGCCGACCAGCGTCGCCGTGAGCAGGACGAGCGCCAAACGCGCACTCGCGACGTCCAAACGCGAGGCTCCGGGAATCAGGTCGTTCAGCACGAAGCCGAGAGCCACGCCGGCGACGCCGACGACCGCGGCGCGCGCCAGCACGTAGACCAGCACGTCCCGACGCCGTGCCCCGACGGCGCGACGCACCGCCAGCTCCGGCATCAACGCCGCCACCCACAAATGCATCGCGGCGCCCGTTCCGAAGACCGCCAGAACCAGGATCAACGCCCCGCCGATCCACAGGGCGTTCGCAAACCAGCGGAGCGGCGCCGCCTGTTCCGCCCACCACGCGTTCTCCGCCACGACTCGCCTGACCGTTCCGATCCGTTTCACCGCCGCACGCAGCCAACTTTCGGAGAGCGTCGCGCCCGCGCGGGGACGGACGAGGAGATCCACCGAGCTGGGTGGGATCTGGAGCACGCTCGCGTAGGCGGCGTACGGAGGTTGGAGCCCGCCACCGAGTGCGATCGGCTGCGTGTCTTCAACGACGCCCACCACTTCGAACCAATTGTTCGGCCCCTGCCCGATCTGAATGCGGCGCCCTACGGCTCTGCCGTTCTCAAAGTGCGCGCTGGCGAGCGCGTGATTCACCACGACCTTCCGGCGCGCCGTCCAGTCGTCCCCCGCGTCGATCGACCGACCCTCGATGACAGGGACGTTCAAGGCGCGGAACGTGTCTGGACTCACGGCGCTGAACGCAACCGCGACGGGTCGTTGCGGTGTCGCGATGCCGCCCAGCGAACACCGTCCACAATCGGTGATCGCGACGTCCACGGTGCCCAGACCCTCTAAGGCCCCTGGACTCGTGATGCTCGTGACTTCGAGGACGCCCTCGAGGCCCGACGCCCGAATCAAATCCGAGAGGTGACGCGCACGCTCGGCCGGGGTGCCGGAGGTGTCGAGCTGCAGGACCTCGCCGCCACGACCAACCGCGACGGTCGCGTCCCCGATCAAAACGCGAGCGTGATTCCCGATCTCTGTCGCCGCGAACAGGACGGCGAATGAGATCGCGAGCTGCACGCCGGCGACGGTCAGACTGGGCGGAACACCACTCGGCGGGGCCGGTGCGCGCATGCGTTCGCGGGTGAGGGTGGGCAGCGTGACGCCGAGGATCAGGATCGCGCTGCCCACGATGCCAGCGACTACGGCGAGCACGGCGGGGGACGAGGCCGGTACGGCGGTCGTGCCGGGCCACGCAGCGATGGCGGTACGGATCGCGATCAGGCTCGCGGCGGCGCCGAGCGTCGCCGCGGCGAGGGCCAGGACGCCGCCTTCGAGCAGGCCGCCAGACAGAAGTTGCCTTCGTGACGCCCCGACGGCCCGGCGCAAATAGAACTCCGCGCCCCGAGCCGACGCCCTGGAGACGCATACCGTCACGAGCGTGAGGACGCAGACCAGGGCTCCGCCTACCGCGAGCACCAGCAGGACAACGCTCAACTTGTCGAGCGCGTAGCTCTGTATGTCGGCGGGAGCCGCGGCGAGCTTCGAGAAGGTGAGTCCTGTCTCGGGTGTAGGGAGTGGTGCGAGACGGAGGGTGTTGCGTCCGATCATCAGTGCGGAGACAACGACCGTCAGGCCTGCGGCGGCGGTCGCGATCAGCAGGAGTGCCGAGCCGCGGTAGGCGCGGAGGGCCCAGCGGAGCGTTGCCATCCCATAATGTAACCCTTGCCGAGACGGCGGTCGAAGGACAGACTCGAAGAGCGAATCACCAACCCAGAACGAGTGAGGGAAACGTGCAGGCTCAGAGCTACGATGCGATCGTCGTCGGTTCGGGGATCTCCGGCGGGTGGGCCGCGAAGGAGCTGACGGAAAAGGGACTGCGGGTGCTGCTGCTCGAGCGGGGCAAGAACATCGAGCACGTCAAAGACTACGTGAATGCGACCAAAGGCCCCTGGGAGTATCTCCATCGCGGCCGGCGCACTCGCGCGATGGAGGCGGCGTACCCGGTGCTGAAACGCGATTACCCCCTCAACGAAACCAATCTGGATTGGTGGGCTTCGGACCAGGAGTCGCCCTACACCGAAGTGAAACGCTTCGACTGGTACCGTGGCTACCACGTCGGCGGCCGCTCGCTGATGTGGGGCCGGCAGAGCTATCGCCACAGCGATTTCGACTTCGAGGCCAACGCGCGCGAGGGGGTCGGGGTCGACTGGCCGATCCGCTACAAGGAGATCGCCCCGTGGTACGATCACGTCGAGCGTCACGCCGGCATCTCGGGATCCCACGAAGGGATGCCCCAGCTACCCGACGGCCAGTTCCAGCCGCCCATGCCGCTCAACTGCGGCGAGGAGTTGATTGCGGGACGACTGAAACAGCACTTCGGCGGTCAACGGCGGATCATTCCGGGGCGCCCGGCGAATGCCACGCTGGCGCTGCCGGGACGCTCGCCCTGTCAGTACCGTAACGCGTGTTGGCTGGGGTGTCCCTACGGCGGGTACTTCAGCACGCAGTCCTCGACGTTGCCGGCTGCCGTCGCCACCGGTCGCCTGACGCTCAAGCCGTTCGCCATCGTCACCGAAGTCCTGTACGATCGCGACAAGAAGCGCGCGACCGGCGTGCGCGTGCTCGACGCGGTCACGGATCAGACCATCGACTACACCGCGCGCATCATCTTCCTGTGCGCGTCCACTTTGAACTCCACCTGGCTGCTGCTGCGCTCCGCGACGAACGTCTGGCCAGGGGGTCTCGGTTCGAGCTCCGGCGTGCTAGGCCAGAACCTGATGGACCACCACTTCCGCGTGGGAGCGTCGGGGAGAATCGAAGGGTTGAACGACAAGTACTTCACCGGGCGGCGCCCCACCGGCTTCTACATTCCCCGCTACCGCAATCTGTTCGGCGACAAACGCGACTACCTGCGAGGGTTCGGGTACCAGGGCGGCGCCAGCCGGTCGGGCTGGCAGCGCGCGGTCGCCGAGTTGGGTGTGGGCGGGGCCTTCAAGGACGCGATGGCCCAGCCCGGTGCGTGGACGATCGGTGCTACGGCGTTCGGCGAGATGCTGCCGAATCCTGCCAACCGCGTCACCCTCGATCCGGGGAAGAAGGACAAGTGGGGCCTCCCCGTGCTGGCGATCGACTGCGCCACCGGCGAGAACGAGCGGCTGATGCGCAAGGACATGATGAACGACATGGCGGAGTCGCTCGAAGCCGCCGGCGTGAAGGAGGTCCGGACCAACGACAGCGGCTATTGGCCGGGGCAGGGAATCCACGAAATGGGGACGGCGCGCATGGGCCGCGATCCCAAGACATCGGTGCTCAATGCACACAATCAGGTGTGGGATGCGCCGAACGTGTTCGTGACGGACGGCTCGTGCATGACTTCCGCGGCGTGCGTGAATCCGTCGCTCACCTACATGGCGCTCACGGCCCGGGCGGCGGACTTCGCCGTCAACGAGCTGAAGCGCAACACTCTCTAAGAGGCCCCCATGAGGGAAATGATGGATAGACGCGAAGCAATCCAGAGGGTGACGGCGTTGCTCGGTGGCGTCGCGCTCGCCGGGAACAGCGGTCTGCTCACGGCGGTCGAGCGCGCGCACGCCCGGGTGATATCGCGCGCGCAAGTCGGGACCTTCACCGCGCAAGACATCGCGCTGCTCGACGAGATCGCGGACACGATTCTCCCCGACACCAAGACGCCGGGCGCGAAGGCCGCGCATGTGGGCGGGTTCATGGCGGTGATGGTCACCGACACTTACGAAGAGAGAGAGCAGGGAATCTTCCGGGACGGCCTGAAGGCGCTGAGTGACGCCGGCTACATGGCGGCGACGCCGGCGCAACGTCTGGCGCGCCTGGAGCAGCTCGATCGCGAGCAGAAGGCGCACATGGACGCGCGGCAACGGGGCGCGCCCGCGCACTACTTCCGCCTGATGAAAGAGCTGACGCTGCTCGGCTACTTCACGTCGGAGATCGGCTGCACGCAGGCACAACGCTACGAGGAAGCGCCCGGCCGGTTCGAGCCGTGCGTGCCGTACACGCCGGGTGAGACGGCGTGGGCGGGACATGCATAGCGTTTTAACTGATTGGGAGAGTTTCTACGTGATCGTCGGCTCGTCGGCCGGCGCGCTCACGGGCCTCATGTTCGTCGTGATCACGCTGATTGCCGACGCCAGAATCAAGCGCACCCTCAAAGAGGTCAACGCGTTCGGGTCGCCGGCCGTCGTCCACCTGACGGCCGTGTTATTGATCTCCGCGGTCTTGAGCGCTCCCTGGCCAGACCTGCGAGTGGCGTCGTACGGCGTCGGCCTCGGCGCGCTCGCAGGGCTTGTCTACATGGTCGTTGTGCTGCGGCGCCTGCTCCAACCGACGACGTACACCAAGGTCATGGAGGATTGGGTCTGGCACGGCGCACTGCCGTTCGTCGCCTACATCGTCTTGTTGGTTGCGCACATGGCGCTGCGACACGAACACCCGTGGGGACTGTACGCGGTCGGCGCAGCGGCGTTGCTACTCCTCTCCGTCGGCATTCACAATGCGTGGGACGCCGTCGTATACATGGTGGTGACGCACGGGAAGGAGAATGCCTAGCGGGTTTTATTGCTGCTGGAACACCCGGAGGTAGTCGACCTCGAGCTGCCGGACGAGCGTCGAATCGAGCAACCCCTTGTTCCAGGAACGCTGCCAGGTGTTGTCCACCATGACGTCGAGAATGATCTGCATCGGCCCGTTCTCGATCGTTGACCCGTCGCCGTCGAACTGCGCGCACTTGACCCCGTCGATGTACCACGCGACGTGATCCGCCTGCCAATCCACGCCGAACCGGTGGAAAGCCGTCGTGTAATCGACCACGGGGCAGGCCCCGTTGTTCCCCACACCGCTGTTGACAGCGTACGACGATGAGCGGTCGTTGTAGTGATAGGTCATGAACATCGTCGCCGGATCGTGGCCCAAGTGCTCGAGAATGTCGATCTCGGTGCGGTAGGTGTAGGTCGTATCGGTCGGCAGCATCCAGAACGCCGTAAAGAACCCCTGGGTCCCGATCAACTTCAAGCGCGCTTCGACATAGCCGTAGGTGAACTGGTAGAGGTAGGCGGACCCGTTGTCCGCGCGCGGACGCGCGGTGGACAGGAGTCCGGACAAGTACGTACACGATCCATTCTGGCAGGCACCTGACGCGATCGGTGGACTCGTGGGCTCGGCGACCATTTGCGCGATCCCGCCGCTGACGCGGATCTGGGATGGCGCGTAGTACTCGCGGCCCTGATTGAACGAGCCGGTGCAACCGCCATAGTTCCAATCGAAGCAGGGCGTCAGCTTCGCCGGATCGTAGGTGGCGCCTGTGAATTCCTCAGAAAACGTGAGCTGCCACGCGTGCCCCGCCGCCGCCACCGGCAGCCACGGACTGCAATCGGCCGCCGGGAGCTCGGGGAACGCGCAAGCCCCGTTGCCGGTCGGACCTGTGCTGCGGCACGCCGACATGACGATCAGGAGCAGCGTCCAGAACCTCATGGCGCCAACTTCTGGTGGCGCGCGCCACTCCGCTGTGCGCGCAGTCACCTGAACGGCGGCCACACGCTAGAACCGCTCGAAGCGGTACGCGAGCTCCGGACCGCCGTCACCCTCGTACGCGAGTTGTGCGACGAGCAGCGTGAACGGCTCGGTATATCGGGCGATCCGCAGGGGCCCGGCGTCCACCGGATCGAACCCCACGTCGCGGATCAGCGTCGCAGCGATCTTCTTGCTCTTCGCATCGTCCCCGCAGTAGACGAGGCTCGGCCTAGTCTTCCTGCGCCGAGCCTCGAAGACGCGAAACAAGACCTCGCTGGGAACGGTGCCGAACGCGGAGACGACTCGCGCGCCGGGGACTTTCTTGGCCAGCGCCTCGGCGCCGGAAGACGTGTGTGCGATGACGAGAGCCGTGTCGTCCGCGTTCATCGGGAGCGAGCAGCTCACGATAACTTTGCCTGACACATCACCCGCTTGCTCCAGGACGTCGTCGACGCGGGACCAGTGCACCGCCAGCAGCAGCGCATCCGCGTGCTGCGCGGCGTCACGCGGGGTGCCGTGTCGCCCGAGCTTCTTGAGCTTCTGCTCGGTCCGCGCGTAACTGAACACCACGTCGTGTCCGGCGCGGGCGAAGAGCGTGCCGAGCTTGCCGCCCATCAAGCCGGAACCCAGGATCCCAATGCGCATGTCAGAGGCCGGTGCGTTTCTCGAGGTGCTCGGGGTAGCGCGCCCCCTGGATCGTGATCTGTGACGCGGCGCTCTCGATCTCTCGGAGCTCGTCGGCGCTGAGCCGGATCGCGGCGGCGCCATTGTTCTCGTCCAGGCGCGCCAGCTTGGTCGTGCCCGGGATCGGCACGATCCACGGCTTCCGGGCGAGCAGCCAGGCGAGGGCGATCTGCGCCGGTGTGGCCTGTTTCTTTTCGGCAATGTTCCGCAGGACGTCCACGATGGTGTGATTCGCCTTCCGCGCCTCAGCTGTAAAGCGCGGAATGACGTTGCGGAAATCCGACTGCACGAACGTCGTCTTCTCGTCGATCGTGCCCGTCAGGAACCCCTTGCCGAGGGGACTGAAGGGCACGAACCCGATACCCAGCTCCTCGAGCGTTGGCAGCAGCTCTTCTTCAGGGCGTCGCCACCACAGAGAGTACTCACTCTGCACCGCCGTCACCGGCTGCACCGCGTGCGCGCGGCGAATCGTCTTCACGCCCGCTTCGGACATCCCGAAGTGCTTCACCTTGCCCTGTGCAATCAAATCTTTGACCGTTCCTGCCACGTCTTCGATCGGCACCGTCGGGTCGACCCGGTGCTGATAATAGAGATCGATGACATCGGTGCGGAGTCGTTTCAGTGACCCATCGACGCTCTCTTTGATACGCTCGGGCCGGCTGTCCTGCGCCTGCTGCCCATTCTCGTATTTGATTCCGAACTTGGTGGCGATCACGACCTGCCGGCGCAACGGCGCCAGCGCCTCACCGACGAGCTCCTCATTAGTGAACGGGCCGTAGATCTCGGCGGTATCGAAGAAAGTGATGCCACGTTCGACGGCCGTGCGGATGAGTGCGATCATCGCCTGTTTGTCCGGTGGGGTGCCGTAGCTCTGGCTCATCCCCATGCAGCCGAGTCCGAGGGCGGAGACTTCGAGGTTGCTCCGTCCGAGCTTGCGCTTTCTCATAGGATCTCCATAAGGTTCACCATGCGCAGCTTCCGCCTCGTCGCGCTGGCCGCTTTGGTCGCGTGTCAGCCAGAACCTAGCGGCCCGGTCTCGCTCCCGCTGGCGGACGCCGCTTCCATCCACATCTTCGCGCTGCCGGTGAACGACGATTGGACCTTTCATATTCCGCTGACGACTGGGTACACTGTGCGACTGCAGGTCAGGCTCTACACCGCCGGCGGGCGGGAGATTACGCCTCTACAACATCCGCTTGATATGACCTTCAGTTTCGCACCCACGACACTAGCGACGGCCACCGTAGCCGATAGCGCGCTGCTGCTGTTCGACTTGACGCCGGTCGATACCGCCGGCACGGATGGCGGTCTCAGCATCACGCTGACGGAGCCGGCGACGGCCACGACCAAGTCGTTCGGCCCGTTCGACGTGCTGGTGCACCCGGCCGTCGGTCAGTGAGACTCAGTAAGGGTCAGTGAGTGCGGACGACGGCGCGGATCGTCGGTCTCGTGACGCTCGCCGCTCGGGCGCTCGCTGCGCAAGGGCACGAGGAGCACATGCCGGACGCGCGCGGCTGGCACCTGTCCGTGGCCGGAATGGCGGACCTGCAGTACGTCCGCACCTTTGACACCCGGGCCGCCTATCAACTCGGAAGCGTCAACCGCTTGATGCTGGAGACCGGCGCGCCGTGGGCGAAGGGCGTGGTGCGCGCGTACGTCATGGCGAGCGTCGAGCCGGTCACGCTCACCGACCGGGGGGCTCCGCAGCTGCTCCAGGTGGCATTTCCGAGCGGCAGCACGACGATCACCGATCGCGCACATCCTTCTCCCTGGATCATGCAGCTCGCCGCGTCGTACGAGCACCCGCTGGGTCAGGGCACGACCCTTTCCCTGTACGGGGCCGCGATCGGCGCGCCAGCCCTCGGTCCACCGGCCTATCAGCACCGCGCGTCGGCCGCGACGAACCCCGCGGTGCCACTGAGCCATCACGCGCAGGACGTTACGCACGCGAGCTTCGGGGTCCTGACGTGGGGCGTGCAATCGCGCGGGGTGCGGCTCGAGGCTTCGGCGTTCAACGACCGCCAGCCGGGCGATGTGGGCGCAGTTTTCTTCTATCGCGGCGCCCGACTCGATGCGTACGCGGCGCGGGCCACGGCTGCGGCGGGAGCGTGGAGTCTGTTCTGCTCCTACGGCTATCTGCCAGCAACGAGCGGCGCGCACAGCCACGATACGCAACATCGGTCGGGGGCGGGCGCCGCCTACAACAGCGCGATGTGGTCGCTCACGCTCGTGTACGGTGGCAACGATCCGGTGGGGCGAGGGCGGCTACGTCACACCGTCTTGGCCGAGGCGGAGGGCCGCTCGAGGGACGGGCACGTGGTGTTCGCTCGCGTGGAATACGTGCAACGCACGAGCGCGGAGCTGTCGCTCGTCGGCTCGGTGAACGCGACGCAGGACGTAGAAGGATTCCAGCTCGGGTATGGGAGGGCCGTGACGCGGCAGGGCAACGCGACGGTCCGCCTCGGGGCGTACGCGACCGTGAATGTCGTTCCGCCCCAGTTGGCGCCGTTCTACGGCAGCCGCCACCCTGTGAGCCTCGCGGCATTCACTCAGGTCTCTTGGGGTCACCGCGGGTCGTGAGGTCGGCGACACGCGGGGATACCGCATTGTCCGCCCGATGACTAATTTTGGGGGCGTTCAACGCCACCGTAGCTCAGCGGTAGAGCTCTCGATTCGTAATCGAGCGGTCGTCGGTTCAATTCCGACCGGTGGCTCTGAATACGAAAAGGCGTCAAGCTGAGGCGTCGAGGCACAACGTCGAACGAGACCGTACGGTCCTGTTCGACGTTTTCGTTCAACGGTTTCCTCCTACGTTTTTCGTACTACGCAGTTGTCGGCTCCGCATGCGAATGCCACGCGCAGCTGCACCGCATCCCCCCCGCTTCGGACGCGCTCGGGAACAGATGGTAGTACATCCCCACCATCATTGGTATGAAGACCACGGTGTTGTAGAACAGGTGTAGCTCGAGCCGCGGGAACCACAGCTGCAAGATGCTCGTGGGCACGGGACGTCCAAACAGGTTGTGACCCGCGATCGCCTGCGCCTGGAGCAGCGCGTGCTCGATGTGATGCCAGAACTGGATCACGAGCGCCGCGAGCCACCACGTCCGGGACCGCCCCACGAAGCCCGGCAGCGTCGTCCACAGGCCGACCAGCATGATCACCGCATAGCCGTAGTGCAGCACCTCGGCGTGCACCAGCCAGGGAAACGCCTGGCCGAGCACGCCACCGGCCTGGTGCGGCGCCCACCCCAGCACGTAGACCTGATATGCCTGCGCCAGATGTTCCGCCCAGTGGGCGATGACAATGACCATAAACGAGCGCAGCGCCCATTCGTGCCATGGGCCGTTGAGTTTCGCGCGAAACGAGCGGACGCCATCCGTAGTGGCCATCACCGTGTCTCCTTACAAAGTGAATTGTGCCGTGAGATAGACGAAGTTGATCGGCCTGTCGGCTCCCGACGCACTGCCTCCTTGCTTGATGAACGCGCCAGGCCAGACGTGGCTCCAACCCGCGAGCAGCATCTTGTGCCGATCGACCGGCCACCGCAGGCTGAGATCGAGTTCGGACGCGATGCTATGTGACGTGCTGAAGCTGGGCGCGCGGGATACGACGCCCGACAACGCGTAAAACGCGTCTTGCGCCGACGCGCGGCGAAACCCGTGATAGTCCGCGGCGCCGACCAGCGTTCGCCATAGACGCATGGCGCCGCCGCCCGAGACGTCCACGATGTTCTGACGCCCGGCGATGTCGGCAAAGCCGAGGAAGGGATGCGGCTGTGGGTTGAGCTGGCTGAACGTCCCGACGGGTCCCCCCGGCGCGGCGTCGCCGCTGGCGTAGTCCAGACTGACGTAGAGGCGGGGTGCTCGCGGCGCGCGCCGGAACGTGTAGCCGACTTGCGCCGCGAACATCGACGCGTGAATCGTGTTGGCGCCGACTTTGCCGAACTGCAGTGCCACCTCGCCCTCCACGTCCACGGCCGCCTGCCCTCGCGTGGGACCCCAGAGGCGCACGCCAACCGTCTGCCGCCGCTCGCGTCCGGCAGTCCCGTTCCAGCCGGCGCCACCTGAGTCGCGCTGCTGGGCGATCCAGTAGACCTCTGTCCCCGTGGCGAGGCGCGTGGCCGGCAAGGTGGCGTACACGCCGAACAGCGCCATCGTCGAGTCGCGCCGGTCGGCATGATACTGGCGCACCACGACGGGCCGAGCCCAGAAGGCCGTGACACTACCGCTGCGGCCGCCGTAGCCGGCGACCACGCCCTCGAAGCTGCGTTTGGTGTTGGCCCAATCGAGCGCGCTCACCAGACGCTCCCGGCCGTACGCCATCTCCAAGCGGCCGCCGCGCAGGGCGAGGACGCCGCCGTCCTTGCCATGCGGCCACGCGAGCACCTCAGCGTACAGCTGGTGTACGTCGATCTCATCCACGTCCGAGGGTCGGCGTCCGCCGGTGAGATCGCGCGCGGTGGCGAAGCTGTTCTTGCCCTGCGCAAACACGCGGACGTGCGGGCCGACGTGCAAATCCGCCGACACCAGCGCCCGCGTGAGCGCGAAGGCGTCGCTGCGCTGGACCGTTGGCGGGGTCGGCGGCAACGCACCGAAGTTGAAGTTCGACCAGCTCTCGACGCGCTCGCGCAGCTGCCCCCCAAACCCCACCCACACGGCGCCGTTGCGGCTGAGGTTGACGTGCCGGATTGCTGCGAACCGATCCGGGCGGTTCGCCGGGGCCGCCGGTGTCGGCGGTGTCGCCGGAGTTTGGGCCTGTGCGGCAGCCGTAACGGCAAGCGTACCGACCGTCAGCACGAGGCGCATGGCATGGGGTCGCATGGGGCGGCAAACGTAGGGCGCGAAGTCGGCTGGCGCAAGGCATGACAGGAGACGATACTTCCCTATCGCTTCGACAGGAGTGAGCAGAGTTGACACACGTCGCGGACGTCATCCAGGGTACGCTGCCATTACTCATCCTCAAGGCGCTGTCTCTGGAACCGATGCACGGCTGGGGCATCACCAATCGCATTCAACGGATGTCGCGGGACACTTTCCAGATTGGGCAGGGGTCGCTGTATCCTGCGCTGCATCGCTGCGAGGATCGGGGCTGGGTGACATCCTACTGGCGTACGACGGAGAACAACCGAATCGCGAGGTACTACGGTCTCACGGCGACGGGACGGCGGGCCCTCGATGAGGAGGTCACGCGGTGGCGCCTGTATCGGGGCGCCGTGGACCTCGTCATCGAAGCGCGTTAGCGCGGACGACTACTTCGCGAGAATCCTGCTCTGATTGGCCAGAATCTTCTTCTGGTTCTTCAAGATCGCCTGCTGGTTCTGGATAATCCGCTTCTCGTTGTCGAGGATCCGCAACAAGCGACGCTGGTTCCGCAGGATCCGCTGTTCGTTCGCGATGATCCGCTCTTGGTTCTTGCGTGTCGCCTGCGCCACGGTTTCATGCCTCCGGTGTGAGTGAAACCTTGAACCCCTTGGCCTTCATGCTGGCCACGAGCCCCGTCTTCTCCACCGATTTCACGTAAGCCTCGTCGGGCTCGATCACTTTCTTCTCGACCAGCTCCAGCAACGCGTCGTTCAGGGTGACCATGCCGATCTTCTTGCTGGTCTGCATGATCGACGGGATCTGGAACGTCTTCGCCTCCCGGATAAGGTTCGCGATCGCGGGCGTCGAGAGCAAGATCTCCCGCGCCGCCACTCGGCCGCCGCCGATCTTCTTGCACAGCGTCTGCGAGATCACACCCTTGAGCGACTCCGACAGCATCACGCGGATCTGCGACTGCCGGTCGGCCGGGAACTGGTCGATCATCCGGTCCACTGTCGACGCAGCCGTGGTCGTATGCAGCGTACCGAATACCAAGTGCCCCGTCTCGGCGGTCTCGATCGCGATCGCGATCGTCTCGAGGTCGCGCATCTCGCCGACGAGCACGATGTCGGGATCCTCGCGCAGCGCCGCCCGCAGCGCCGTCTTGAAGCTCTCGGTGTGCACGTGCACCTGACGCTGGGTGATCAGGCACTTCTTGTTCTCGTGCACGAACTCGATCGGGTCTTCGATGGTGATGATGTGGTCGGACCGCGAGCGGTTCACGAGGTCGATCAGCGCGCACAGCGTGGTCGATTTCCCAGAACCGGTGGGTCCGGTGACGAGGACGAGCCCCTTCGTGAGGTGGCAGAGCCGCTGCACGTCGTCAGAGAGGCCCATTTCTTCGACGGTGACGACTTTGGCCGGGATGACGCGGAACACCGCTACCGGTCCCTTGCGGTCGCGAGCGGCATTCACGCGGTAGCGCGCGACGCCCGCGATTTCGTAGGCAAAGTCGGTATCGCCGGTTTCCTTCCACTCGCCGCGGTTCCGCTCCGGCATGATCGACAAGACCAAGAGCTCGAGCTCCTGGACCGAGAGCGCGGGGCCCCCCTGCCGCGCGATCTCGCCGTGGGTCCGGAACATCGGTGGTTCGCCAACGCGGAGGTGCAGGTCCGAGCTGGCGGACGACACGAGGGCGCGCAGCAACTTGCCGAGCCGCTGCTCGGCGGCCTGGTAGTGCGAAGCCGCGAATTCGCCGGGCAGTGCCGTCTGAGCCGAGCCGGAGCCCGGCACGGGTGCGTCCACCATCGGCGCGGCGGCGATCACGGAGGCGCGCGGGGCCCTCGGGGGAGGGGGCGTGGCCGGGGCCTCGGGGGGATGCTTCCGGCCTTCGACCGCGGGGCGGACCGCCGTCACTTCAGCCGGCCCCGCGGCGGGCGCCGCCGCCGCCGTCGCCATCTCCTGCGTGGCACGCCGCAACGGGGAGATGACCGCCGTCAGGCGGCCGGTTTCGGGCACGATGCGCACGCGCACGAGCCCCTTGTCCGCCGCGTACTCGAACTCCGTCTCGGCCTGATGGTCGATCTTGTCGGCGGCCTCGGGCGGCGCCACCTCGACCAACAGGGCGTAGATGTGCTGGTCCGTGAGCGGCTGGCGGCTGACCCTTCGTGGCTTGCCGTCTTTCACGATCGTCACGGGCTCGTCGGGGAGCAGGTACAGCTGATCCGCGTTCTCCCTGAGGAGCACGTCCACGAAGGGGTCGAGTCGAGTCGCCATCGCGTCAATCCTCGGGCCGCGCGTACAGCACGTGAGCGCGGTTCACGAAATGGAACTCGTCGTCTGCGGAGACCGCGAAGAACGGGCTCGGTTCGTTCAGGTAGTCGAGCAGGCGGGAGTGATACTCGGGCAGCTCCGCCGTCGCGAACCCCCGCAGGACCGTGCCGTTCACGAGCATCAACTCGACCGAGACGAGTTTCGCGGCCGAGAGCCGGTCGGGGTCCTGCGTGGTGTTGTCGGGCGCGACCGAGAGGATGATGGTCTGTGCCTTGGTTACGAGCATGATCGTCTTTTCACCGGCCGGCAGGAATGGGAAGAACCCGTCGGGACGGTTCAGCATCTCGAGCGGCGTTTCCGATCCCGAGTGATGGGGGACCCGCTCCATCACGTAGATCTCGCCGCCGCGTTGCTCACCGTCCGTGAGGAGGAGTTTCGCCGGGATCGACACCCGCGGGATGGAGAACCCCGTCATTCTGCTACCTGGTCTTGCACTGTACGCTGACGGCGGCGCGATTCTCGCAGGCGATCGTCTCGTTCATCCCTTGGGCGATCGGCCCGCACGCGGTGCGGTGCGCCGTCTCGGTCGCGTCGCCCACGGTCGCGGCGACGGCCGCGGCGCAGTTCGAACGGCCCTGGAACTCCACACACACGTTGCACTCTTCGTTGGCGTGCGCCGTCGTCATGTAAAAAAACAACAGGGCGACGGCGACGACAGCGGCGATAGTGAGCAGTGTGGACCGTTTCATGCGCGTTCCCCCAGTGAGCGGGGAAGGTGCCCACACGGGCCGATTCGCGCCAGAGCCCCGGCGCCCTTAACGTAGAGTCCATGTCGGTCTTGCTACTTGCGCTGATCGTCTTCGGCGTTCTCGCGCTGTTGCTGCTGCGCGGCGCCCTCCGGGCGTGGCGCGGCCGCCAACGCGTCGGTGCCCTCGTCGCGCTGCTCGCAGGCTCGCTCTGCCTCGCGTTGGGCGCCCTGTGCGGTACGATCAGCGTCGGGATCCGCGGCTACCGCGCCCTCACACAGGAAGTCCTCGCCGCGACCATTCAGACGGATCCACTCGGGAACAAGCACTTCCGTGCTACCGTGACCCTCGCCGACGGCACGCTCCACATGTTCGACCTGGCCGGCGACGCGGTGTACGTGGATGCGCACATCCTCAAATGGCGCCCCATCGTCAACCTGCTCGGCCTCCACACGGCGTACGAACTCGACCGCATCGCGGGGCGCTATCGGGCGCTGGGCGACGAGCAGGCCCGCGAGCGCACCGTCTATTCCATCGCCCGCAAGAAGCCAATCGACGCGTTCGACTTGGCGCGGCGCTACTGGCTGTTCCAGCCTCTGGTCGACGCCGAGTACGGTTCGGCCACGTTCATAAACGCGACGGAGCCCGCCACCTTCGAAATCCGCGTGTCCACGACGGGCCTGCTGGTAAGACGCGTCGTCCGTAGGTAAGCTTCGCCGAGCATGGCCGACGAACCAAAACCCACGAAACCACGGAAGCCCGCGATCACGAAGGGTGCGTGGCAGGAAGCCCGGGGGCTGGTCTACGCCCACCGCCACCGCCTGGCGCTGGGCTTTGTGCTGCTGATCGTGAACCGCGCCGCGGGGTTCGTGTTGCCCGCCGCTCCCAAGTGGGTGATCGACCGGGTGATCGGACAGCAGCAGCCGCAGCTGCTCCTCCCGCTCGCCATCGCGGCGGGCGTGGCGACATTGGTGCAGGCAGTGACCGGTTACGGCCTGTCACAGATTCTCGGCGTCGCGGCGCAGCGGGCGATTACCGACATGCGCCGCACGGTGCAGTCCTACGTGTTACGCCTCCCCGTCTCGTACTTCGACTCGACCAAGAGCGGGATTCTCATCTCGCGCATCATGAGCGACGCTGAGGGGATCCGGAACCTCGTGGGGACCGGCCTGGTGCAGTTGATCGGTGGCCTGTTTACGGGAGCCATCGCGCTCGTCGTGTTGTTCGTGCTCAACTGGCGTCTGACCTCGATCGCGATCCTCATCCTTGGCCTGTTCGGCGGGGGGATGGCGTATGCGTTCGCCAAGCTGCGGCCGCTGTTTCGCGAGCGCGGCAAGATCAACGCCGAGGTGACGGGCCGGCTGGGGGAGACCCTCGGCGGGATCCGCATCGTCAAGGCGTATCGGGCGGAGCGCGGCGAGCGGCAGGTATTTGGACGTGGGGTGAACCGGCTGTTCCGCAACGTCGCCGGGACGATGACGGGCATTTCGACCCTCGGCTCATTCGCCACGGTCATCATCGGCGCGATCGGCATCTTGATGATCCTCGAGGGCGGTCACGCCGTGCTCGCCGGGAGCATGAGCCTCGGTGACCTCTTCATGTACGGCATCTTCGTCGGCCTGGTCGCGCTGCCGCTCATCAACATCGCGTCGATCGGGACCCAGATCACCGAAGCATTCGCCGGACTCGATCGCCTGCGGGAGGTGCGCTCGCAGGTGACGGAGGACGCGGCGGACGAGGACCGGGCCCCCCTGCCGGCGCTCCAGGGCGACCTGCGCTTCGAGGACGTGTCCTTCGCCTACGAGCCTGGCAAGCTCGTCCTGCGCCACGTGTCTTTCCACGCCGCGGCGGGCTCGACGACAGCGCTCGTCGGCTCATCGGGTTCGGGAAAGAGCACCCTCATCGGGTTGGTCATGGCCTTCCACCGCCCTGGCGAAGGCCGGATCATCGTGGACCGGCAAGACCTGGGCGGCATTCGCCTCCACGATTACCGCCAGCACTTGGGCGCGGTGCTCCAGGACAACTTCTTGTTCGATGGCACCATCGCCGAGAACATCGCGTTCGCGGCGCCGCACGCTTCGCGGGAGGAAATCGAGGCCGCGGCCCGGGTGGCGCACTGCGACGAATTCGTGAAGGGGTTCGAGAAGGGCTACGACACGATCGTGGGCGAGCGGGGTGTGAAGCTGTCGGGGGGCCAGCGCCAACGGGTCGCGATCGCGCGCGCGATTCTCGCCGACCCGCGGATTCTCATCCTCGATGAAGCGACCTCGTCGCTTGACTCGGAGAGCGAGGCCCTGATTCAGGACGGCCTGCGCGCCCTGCGGCGCGGCCGCACGACGTTCGTCATCGCGCACCGTCTCTCCACGATCCGCAGCGCAAACCAGATCCTGGTGCTCGAGCATGGGGAGATCGTTGAGCGGGGGACGCACGACGAGCTGCTCGCCGCCAACGGGCGCTATCGCCAGCTCTACGACAAGCAGTATCGCTTCGAGCAGGACCGGTTCATCAATCCGGGCGAGGACTTCACACCGGAGCTCGAAGGTGTCGCGGTCCCGCCCGTGGCGCCGCCGGGACGTCTCTAACCTCGGTATTTCGCCACAAAACTGAATGGTTGCATGACGCGTGTCGCCTCGGTGCGGCACGTGTTGTCGCGCCCAATCGTTTCCGCGGATTTTTCGTGGATCGAGTATTGCCGTGTGCATGTGGTTCGGGACTTGCGGCACAGGCCCGCGACCTTTGCGAGGGTAGCATCATGCAACGCATCTGTTCAATCACCATTCTCTCGGCCGCTGCGATCGCGTTGGGGTGTCGTGAGTCGGTTTCGCCCAGCGCGTCGTTTCAGCGGGTCGACGCCCCGGAGTACGAAGCCATCGACCTCGGGTCCCTGTGGTCTCCAGATCGCCCGCCAGCGTTTGGGATGGCGAGCGAGGCCCTGGCCGTGAACAACAGAGGACAGGTCGTCGGCTGGAGTCGCACCGGGGAGGGACTGAATCGGCATGCTTTTCTGTACGAGGATGGTATCATGCGCGACCTGGGCTCCCTGGGCGGGACGGCGGCCGGCGCGAAGCACATCAACGAGCGCGGCCAGGTCGCCGGCTACTGGTTGGTGCCCAATGGAGGAGGTTTGCATGCGTTCTTCTGGGACGGGGGCGTCATGCAGGACGTCGGCACGCTGGGCGGGGCCAACAGCTCGGCGAATGGACTCGGTGCCGAGGGCCAAGTCATCGGATCGAGCACCACCGCCTCCGGTCAAGAGCACGCGTTCCTGTGGCAGGACGGGACGATCCACGACCTGGGCACGTTGGGAGGGACACACAGTTACGGATACGCAATAAATGGCGACGGCCAGGTCGTGGGGGAGAGCTCGACTGCGGCAGGGGAAACGCACGCCTTCCTGTGGACCGCCGGCGTGATGCAGGACCTGGGAACGCTGGGGGGCACAACGAGCAGCGCCACAGCGATCAGCAATTCCGGTGCTGTCACCGGCTGGAGCAGAGATGCCGACGGTAATCCCCACGCCTTCCTCTGGCGGGACGGTGTGATGCAGGATCTCGGCGTGTCGCTTGGCGCCGTGAGCAGTATAGGCACCGTCGTGAATGCCTCCGGTCATGTCGCGGGCTGGACCAATTGGATCCCGGGATGCTGCAGGCGCGGCTTTTTCTGGACGGGGGGCACGATGGAGGACCTGGGCACCTTCTTCAGCGGCGGGAGGACCACCGTGTCGGCCATGAACGCCCGAGGGCAGGTCGCGGGCTACAGCCAATGGTGCATTTCCGCGGGATGTCAACACGCCTTCGTTTGGGAAGACGGCGTCATGACGGATCTCGGAGGGCTGCCGAATCGGAAGGGATACGTGTTTGCGCGGGCCATCAACGATCGCGGTGACGTCGTCGGCAGCTCCGCGAGCAATTCAGGGAGCGACTCTTACAGCGCGGTGCTGTGGCGGCGCGTGAGCCACGTGGCGCAGCAGCCCTAGGGTCGTGCGGTGGTGAGGGGCGCCGCGGCTAGTCACGGCGGCGCCCCGATCGCCGTTCGACAGTGTAAGCCCGTAGTCTCAAGTGCTCAGAGAAGTTGCGCAGACGCCAAGTTGCGAAGTGGCTTCAAGTGCAAGCTATGAGTTGATAGGAATGCCGAGCTTTCGAATCAGGCCGAACACCGTGCGAGCGCACTCGTCCCGCACCGCCGTCACCTTCGCGACGTCCTCTCGCCGCAAATAATCTAGTCCCACGGCCAGATCGATGATCGCTTCGATTTCGTCCAACGATGCGCGAGCGATGTCGAGATGCCTTCGGAAGTCCTTGGCGCCGCGCCGACTGGCGCCCTCGGCAATGTTCAAGACAACACTGGATGCGGCACGTCTCCACTGATCAGCGAGGTTGCTGCGCTCGGTCGACGGCAGGCGTTCGATGAGGGGCTTGGAGACGAGCGCCAACGCGCGCGCGTGCTCCCATGCCTTCAGTTTCTTGAAGTGACCCATGCAGCAGACTACCGGGAGACGTAGAGTTCTCCCGCACCCAATCTCTGCATTGCGGATCTTTTTCTTGCAGCTTGCGCTGGAAGCTTGAAGCCACTTCGCAACTTGGCGTCTGCGCAACTTTTCTGGTGTCGTGTCACTTCCGACTGGGAGCCCACTCCGCGGTATGGAATTGCGCCGGACGGGCCGCCAACTTTCCGGTTCCCGCAACATACTCCTTCCAACTCGTGTGCGGAGCATCGTTCGGAACCTGCTGCATCGTAATGCATCCCTGCACGGGGCATACGGCGGCGCAGAGATTACAACCGACGCACGCTTCCTCGATGATCTCGACGACCGGCCCACCATTGTCACGGGGAAGCCGGCGAATCGCTTGATGTGCGCCGTCCTCGCACGCCGTCCAACACAGCTCGCACTTGATGCACGTGTCCTGATCGATGTGCGCGAGCAGATGATAGTTGAGGTCGAGCTCCTCCCACTTGGTGACATTGGGCAGCGCGCGGCCACGCACTTCGGCCAGAGTGCGATGGCCCCGCTCGTCCATCCAGTTCGATAGTCCGTCGATCAGGTCCTCCACGATCCGAAAGCCGTAATGCATCACAGCGGTGCACACCTGGAGGGTGCCGGCGCCGAGTGCGATGAACTCGGCGGCGTCGCGCCAGGTGGAGATGCCGCCGATCCCGGAGATCGGGATCTTCACCTGCGGGTCCTTGGCGACCGCCGACACGAGGTGCAACGCGATCGGCTTCACGGCCGGCCCGCAGTAGCCGCCGTGACTCGACTTGCCCCCCACCGACGGTGCCGGCGCGAACGTGTCGAGATCGACGCTCACAATCGAATTGATCGTGTTGATGAGTGAAAGCGCGTCGGCGCCGCCTTTGACCGCGGCGCGCGCGATATAGGTGACGTCGGTGACGTTGGGGGTGAGCTTCACGATCACGGGGATCGTGGCGACCTCCTTTACCCACTCGACGATCTGACACGTATAGTCGGGGACCTGCCCGACCGCGGCCCCCATGCCACGCTCGCTCATGCCGTGCGGACACCCGAAGTTCAGCTCGATCCCATCGGCCCCGGTGTCCTGAGTTTGCTTGACCATCTCGTGCCATGCTTCGCGCTTCGACTCGACCATCAGCGAGGCGATCACGGCATGCTTCGGGTAGTTGCGCTTGACCTCCGCAATCTCCTTCAGATTGTCGGCGATCGGCCGGTCGCTGATCAGCTCGATGTTGTTGAGGCCCATCATCCGCGTCGCGCCCAAGTCCACGGATCCGTAGCGGGAGAACACATTGATGATCGGCTCGCCGATCGTCTTCCAGACGGCGCCGCCCCACCCTTGATCGAAGGCTTTGGCGACCTGACCGTACGTGTTGGTGGGAGGCCCGGAGGCTAGCCAAAACGGGTTCGGGCTTGTGATGCCCGCGAAATCGGTACGTAGATCAGCCATACGTCGCTCCCCTGTACCCGCCCTGAAGGGCGGGCTCGGCCGTTGTTGTCCTTAAGGACAGCATGCCGCCGAGCCCAGGCTTCAGCCTGGGACCCATCAACGACTGCTCAGCATCGCATGAATCTTCTTCGCCGCCGCGACCCCCTCCGCCGCCGCGTTAACAATTTCCGCCCCCCCATTCGCACAGTCCCCACCCACGAACACCTTGGGATTCCCGACAGGAATGGCAAACTCGCCCCGTGCTCCCTGGCCGATGGACACGATGATCATGTCGCACGGGATCGTCTCACGGCTCTTATCGGGTCGCTCGACTTCCAACCCTTCCACCCGGCCGTTCCCGACGATGCGCATGGGCGCGGCATGGAACCGGAACGTGCAGCCGTCGCGCTTCGCCAGCTCGTACTCGTAATCGTAGCAGGGCATGTCCTCTTCGCCGCGGCGATACACGATGGTCGACTGCTCCGCACCGAGTCGCTTCGCCTGGGTGACCGCGTCGATCGCGGTGTTGCCGGCGCCGATGACGACGACGCGCTTCCCGACCTTCGTCTCGTGGTACGGGTGCGTCTTGAGGTGCTCGATGAAGCTGAGCGCATCGACGACACCCTCCAGAGCTTCTCCCGGGATGCCGAGGCTCTTGGTCTTGCCGAGTCCCACGCCCACAAAGACCGCATCGTATTCTTCCAGCAGCGGACCCAGGGATTTGACTAGCATGCCTAGCTTGAGCTCGACCCCCAGGTCGAGGATGTCCTGCGCCTCGGCGAGCGCCACGTCGGCTTTGAGCTTGTACTCGGCGATGCCGTAGGTGTTGAGCCCGCCCGGCTGCGACTTGGCTTCGAAGACCGTGACCGCATGACCCCAGCGACGCAGGTCGCGCGCGCACGCCAGCCCCGCTGGTCCGGCACCGACGATCGCGACCTTCTTGCCCGTCGGCTTGCCCGCCTCGAACAACTTGACCTTGCGCTCGAGCACGTAATCGGTCGCGTGGCGTTGCAGCAGGGCAATCTTGATCGGCTGCTCGTCGCGGGCGTTCAGCACGCACGCCCCTTCGCACAACACTTCCACCGGACAGGCCCGCGCGCACGAATGGCCAAAGGGATTGGCCTCGAGGATCACGCGCGCCGATCCCCGCAGGTTGCCGGTCGCGATCTTCTTGATGAAGGCCGGGACGTCGATGTGCGTGGGGCACGCGATCGTACAGGGGGCGTCGTGGCAGAAGAGGCACTTGTTGGCCTCGAGCAGCGCGAAGTCCGGCGTCAGCGGCGGCGCAATGTCGGCGAAGTTCTTCGTCAGATCACCCACTGCGCTTCTCCGCGCCTTTCATCCGCATGCCGGCGATGTAGACGGCCGCCGACACGATGAACCCCACGAACCACGCCCAGTTGTACACGCCGCCGAAGAAACCCGCGGCGGGATGGCCACCCAGCGCGCCAATGAAGCCCGGGACGCTCGGCGCGACGCCGAGTGCGAACGCGACGATCGCGATCCAGTTCACCCCCCGCGAATACTCGTAGACGCCGCCGCGCCGATACAAGTCTTCGACGGCCAGGATGCCGCGACGGAGCGTGAAATAGTCGGCGATCATGATTCCCGCGACGGGACCGAGCAGTGCGCCGTACCCGATGAGCCACGTGAAGATGTACGCCGCGGCATCGTTGTAGAGACGCCAGGGCATGATCAGGATCCCGATCACCGCCGTGATCATCGCCCCCTGCTTGAACGAGATCTTGTGGGGCGCGACGTTCGAGAACCCGTTCGCGGGCGCGACGATGTTGGCGGCGATGTTCGTCGTCAGCGTCGCGATCGTCAGGCCCGCCATCGAAACGATGACCATGAGGGGCCCACCGATCCGCGCCAGCAGCGCGACCGGGTCGCTGATGCGCGTGCCGAACATTACCACCGTAGCGCTCGTGACCGCCGCCCCGATAAACGCAAACACCGCCATCGTGGCGGGCAGCCCGACTGCTTGCCCCAGTACCTGGTCGCGCTGGCTTCTGGCGAACCGCGAGAAATCGGGGATGGAAAGCGCCATGGTGCCCCAGAACCCCACCGCCGAGGTCAGACCATAGCTGAACACGGCACGAAGGCCGCCGTGGGCGTTGGGTGGATTCTGAAGCATGGGTCCGATGCCGCCAGCGCGAATCCATGCCCACACAAACAGCGCAACTCCAACCGCCAGCAGAAAGGGTGACCCCCAAGTCTCGAGGAACTTGATCGAGTCCATGCCGCGCAGCACGATCCACACGTTCATCGCCCAGAACAGCATGAAGCAGAGGAACTCCCCCGTGTTGAGACCGACGAACGCCGGGAGCAGCTGCGGCAGCGTGGCGATCCCGGGCCACATCACTTCGATGAGCTTGTAGATCGCCCAGCCACCGATCCATGTCTGGATCCCGAACCAGCCGCACGCCACGAGGCCGCGCAGCAGGGCGGGGACGTTGGCGCCGAGTACGCCGAACGAGGCGCGCGCGAGGACGGGAAAGGGGATGCCGTAACGCGTACCCGCGTGGGAGTTGAGCGCGATGGGGAACAGGACCACCAGGTTGCCCAGCACCACCGCGCCCACGGCGGCTTGCCAGGTCCAGCCCTGGTCCACGAGCCCGGAGGCGAGGGTGTAGGTCGGGATGCAGATCGCCATCCCGATCCAGAGCGACGCGATGTGCCACCAATTCCACGTCCGCCGTTCAGGCGCTACCGGTGCTAGATCGGGATTGATCAGTGCGGCGTCGGTCATTTCACTTCCGCGAGGGCTTTCTCCAGGCGCTTACATCCGTCCTCGATCTCGGCCTTGGTGATTAACATCGACGGCGCGACGCGAATCACGTTGCCGTACAGTCCACCCTTGCCGATGAGCAGCCCCTGCCGTTTCGCGGCCTCCATCAGGGCCAGGGTCTTCTTGGGGGACGGCTCCTTGGTTCTGCGATCCTCGACCAGCTCGATGCCCTGCATCAGGCCCATGCCGCGCACGTCGCCGATGAACGAGAATTCTTGCTTAAAGCCTTCCAAATAACCTCTAAGTTGCTTCCCTCTTTCGGCGGAGCGTTTCGGCGTGTTCTCGCGCTCCATCACGTCGAGCGTCACGTCCACTGCCGCCATCGACATCGGGTTCCCGCCGAATGTCGAGAGCGACAGGCCCGTCCACGCGTCCGCAACCTCCGGATTGGCGATCGTGACGCCGACTGGGAAGCCGCTCGCGACGGACTTCGCGAACGTCATGATCTCGGGCTCGACCTTCCAATGCTCGATCCCGCACCAGTGGTCGCCGGTGCGGCCCCAGCCCGTCTGCACCTCGTCGCAGATGAAGACCCCGCCGTACTTCCGCACGATCCCGACGGCGATCTCGAAGTACTCCTTGGGGGGCGTGATGAATCCGCCGGCGCCCTGGATCGGCTCGGCGATGAACGCGGCCGGCCGTCCCGTGGTCTCCGTCTGGATCAGCTCGTCAAGGTCTTGCGCGCACTTCACGCCGCACGAGGGATACTCGAGCCCCAGCGGGCAGCGGTAACAGTAGGGCGAAAGCCCATGCTTGATCCCGGCCACCTGGGTCGGCAAGACGCGCCAGGGTTTCTGACCGGTGACCGAGATCGCCGTCATGCTGCGCCCCGCATACGCGTGGCGCAGCGCGATGATCTCCTGCTGGCCCGTATAGATCTTCGCGAGCATGATCGCCGTTTCGTCAGCTTCGGTGCCGCTCGTCGTGAAGAAACTCTTCTTGAGTTTTCCCGGCGTGATCTGCGTCAGCCGCTCGGCGACTTTGACCTGCTCGCGTGTGGGATAGACGCTGGCGGTGTGGGTGAGCCGGGCGACCTGATCCTGAATGCGCTTGACGAAGTCAGGATGCGAGTGCCCGATGCCCAGCGTGAGGATGCCGCCGAAGAAATCGAGGTAGTCGCGGCCGTCGGCGTCCTTGACGTTGGCGCCGTGGGCCTCGGTGATGACCACGGGCTCCTCGTAATAGTTCGCTACGCAGGGGAACAAGAACTCTTTGTGCTTTTGACGAACGGTCTGCGAATCCACGGCCCTCGCTCCTTAGAAGTGGGTCGGTTCTCGCTTCAAGAATTGGCCGCGTCCTACGGTGCCCACGAACTTGCCATCGCGTGCCTGCACTTGACCCCGCACCGTCACCACGGAGGGCCGACCGAGCCGCTGCCATCCCTCGTACGCGTTGTAATCGACCTTGGAGTGACTGTCCTTCTGCGTGAACGTGCCGCGAAAGGCGGGGTCGTACACCACGAGATCGGCATCGCTGCCGACTTGAATCGTGCCCTTTCGGGGATAGAGGCCGAAGAGGCGCGCGGCCTGCGTCGAGCAGGCATCCACCATCGTCTGTAATCCGAACCGCCCCGCGCTGACGCCGTAGGTGTGCACGAGGTCCACCCGCTCCTGCACCGATGGGATGCCGTTCGGAATCTTGGTGAACGCGTCCTTGCCCATGTTCTTCTGGTCGCGGAACCGGAACGGCGCGTGATCGGTCGCGATCGTGCTGATCTCGCGGGACTTCACGCCATTCCACAGGACCGCCTGGTTCGCCGCGTTCCGGAGCGGTGGCGACATCACGTACTTGGCGCCTTCGAACTCAGGCCGCTCGGCGTACGTCTCGTCGAGGACAAAGTGGGGGATGACCGACTCAACCCACACGTTCACGCCGCGGTAGCGTGCCGCGAGCGCCTCCCGCACTGCCGCATCGCACGACGTGTGCACGACGTACACATGCGTGCCGAGCAGCTCCGCGAATGCGCAGAGGTGGTGTACGCCATCCCCCTCGACGACGGGGGGCCGCGAAGGGCCGTGCCACTCGGGGCCCGTATTCCCGGCCAGGAGCAACGCCCGCTGCAGCGCGTCGATGGCGTCGGCGTTTTCACAGTGCGCCGTCACCACGACACCCAGATCCTTGGCGAGCTTCATGGCCGCGAAGAGGTCCGCGTCCGAGAGGTTGAGCGCGCCCTTGTACGCGAGGAACACTTTGAACGACGCCACGCCCGCGCCGACGATCTCACGGAACTGCGCCTGGACGGTCTCCTCGAAACGCACGACCGACATGTGGAACGTGTAGTCGACCGCGGCGAGCCCCTCGGCCTTCGACTTCCACAACTCGAACGCGGCCAGGGGCTCGTCTTGCGGCCCCGGGCAGATCATCTCGATGAGCGTCGTGGTGCCGCCCGCCAGCGCCGCCTTGCTGGCCGACTCGTAGTCGTCGGCCGCGAAGGTGCCCATGAACGGGAGGTAGATGTGGACGTGGGGGTCGATGAATCCGGGGAAGACGTACTTGCCGGTCGCGTCGATTACCTCGGTCCCCGGGGGCATACCCCGGGGATCGATCGCGCGCTCGATGCGCGTGATCGTTTCGCCCTCGCAGTAGACGTCGGCATTGTGGTCGTCGGTCGCGGTGATGATCCGGCCACCGCGGATCAGGAGCGCCACGTCGGCATCCAGCGCGGGACCGCATTGCGGTAATCCGCGTACCGCGCGCCGAACGTGCGCTCGAGCGTGGGCTCCTCGAACAACACCACGAACAGGTGCGCCATGACCAGGAATCCCGCGGCGAAGGCCACGAGTGCGGCCGACTGATAAAACAGCGCGGCGCCGCACAGTGCGGTGCCCGCGCCGACGTACATCGGGTTGCGGCTCCAGCGGTACGGCCCGGCCGCGACCAGCTTGCGGGGCGGATCGAATGGCGCGGGCGTTCCCTTCCCGACGAGCGCGAACGTGAGGATGCACCAGATGGCGAGCGCGCCGCCGAGCACGACGAGCGCGATCCCCAACCCGTGTAGGGGGCCGTAGTGCGTAGGAAGAGTGATGCCGGCCGCCCTGAGGATTTGGTCGGGGATGAATACCAGCACGACGCTGATGAACAGCGCCGAGTAGACGAGAGACCGGAAGAGCGCCAGCATTTACGGGAGCTGCCGCACCATATCGTCGTACGTCTCGGGGCGGCGGTCGCGGAAGAACTGCCAGGTCCGCCGCACCTCCTCGATCATGTCGAGATCCATTTCCGCCACGACCAGCTCGTCTTTGTCCTCACTTCCCGTGGCCAGGACGTTGCCCCGGGGATCCACGAAGTAGCTCGAGCCGTAAAACTGCCCGACGTTCCACGGTGCCTCAGTGCCCACGCGGTTGATGCAGCCCATGAAGTAGCCGTTGGCGACGGCGTGCGCCGGCTGCTCGAGCTTCCACAGGTACTGCGATAACCCCTTCACGGTGGCCGACGGATTGAACACGATCTCGGCGCCATGCAGGCCGAGCAGGCGCGCACCTTCCGGGAAGTGGCGGTCGTAACAGATGTACACGCCGATCGTGGCGTACCGCGTCTTGAACACCGGATAGCCGAGGTTGCCGGGCTTGAAGAAATACTTCTCCCAGAATCCCGCCGTGTGCGGGATGTGGTTCTTGCGGTACTTGCCGAGGTAGCTGCCGTCGGCATCGATGACGGCGGCGCTGTTGTAGTAGACGCCCGCCATCTCGCGCTCGTAGATCGGCACGATGATGACCATATCGTGCTTCTTCGCGAGCTTCTGCATCCGCTCGATCGTCGGTCCCGGGATCGGCTCGGCGATGTCGCACCACTTCGCATCCTGACTGGGGCAGAAGTAGGGGCCGTTGAAGATCTCCTGCAGGCAGAGGAGCTGGACGCCCTTCTTGCCGGCTTCTTCAATGAAGGGGAGATGCTTCTCCAGCATTGCGTCGCGGATCTTCTCTACCGGCGCGTTGGCGTCGTTGATCGGGTTCGACATTTGGATCAAGCCACCGATGACTTTACGCATCACCACCTCGAGATGACCACCTTCTTGTCCGTGTAGAATTCCACGGCGTCCTGCCCGTGTGCCTTGAGGTCCCCGAAGAATGAGCCTTTCGTACCCCCGAAGGGGAAAAAGGCCATCGGGGCCGCGACGCCGATGTTGACGCCGATCATGCTGACTCCCACCCGGTAGCGGAACTCGCGTGCCGAGCGGCCGCTCGTCGTGAAGATCGACGTCGCGTTGGCGAAAGGCGAGCGCTGGATCAGATCGATCGCTTCATCGAGGTCCGCGGCCCGCGCGACCGAGGCGACGGGCCCGAAGATCTCTTCATGGCCGATCGTCATTTCGGGGCGAACGCCGTCGAACACGGTGGGACCGACGAAGTGCCCCTTGGGATACTTGTCGACTCGCGTGGTGCGGCCGTCGAGCAGCAGCGTGGCGCCGTCCTTCCGACCTGCCTCGACGTAGGTGACCACGCGCTCCTTGTGGCGCGCCGACACGACGGGGCCCATGGTCACGCCGGGGTCCAGACCGTAGCCAACATTCAGATTCTTCGCTGCGCTCAGAAGCTTGTCCCGCACGGTCTCATACGCCTTGCCGGTGGTGACGACCACGCTCCCGGCGAGGCAGCGCTGACCGGCGCAGCCGAACGCCGACTCACTGACCGTGGCGACCGCGCGGTCCAGATCGGCGTCGGGCATCACGACGATGTGGTTCTTGGCTCCGCCCAGCGCCTGCACGCGCTTACCGTGCTTGGCCGCCTCCTGATAGACGTGTTGCGCCACCGGCGACGATCCAACGAACGAGATGCCCGCAATGCCAGGGTGGGCGAGCAGCGCGTTGACGACGTCCTTGCCGCCATGGACCAGGTTGAGCACGCCCGGCGGCACCCCGGCCTCGTGGATCAGCTCCACGATCCGGGTGGCCGAGAAGGGCACCTGCTCGCTCGGCTTCAGAATGAAGGTGTTGCCCGTGGCGATGGCGTAGGGCCAGAACCAGCACGGCACCATCGCCGGGAAGTTGAACGGCGTGATCGCCGCAAAGACACCGAGCGGTTGGCGCACGTACTCGCAATCGATGCCCACCGCCACGTCTTCGAGGGTCTTGCCCATCATCAGGGTCGGAATGCCGCACGCGTGCTCCACGTTCTCGATGCCGCGGCGCACCGATCCCTTCGCTTCATCGAGGGTCTTGCCGTTTTCGCGCGTAACAATGGCGGCGATGTCGTCGAAGTGTTGCTCGAGCAGCGCTTTGAGCTTGAAGAGATAGCGCGCGCGCACGACCGGCGGGACCTGGCGCCACTTGCCGAACGCCGCCTGAGCGGCCGCTACCGCCTGATCGACGTCGCGCGCGCCGCCGAGCGGCACTCGGCCGAGGGGCTCGCCCGTGGCCGGGTTCGTGGCCTCGAGAAAATCGGTCGCGGCAGCCGCGACCCACTCGCCGCCGATGTAGTTCCGCAGTGTGGTCGCCATGGCACCGTCCTAAAGCGAAGAAACCGGCCTGGAGCGAGGCTCACGAGGCCGGTTCTGCGCTAACCTATGGGTGGGGCGGAGGTTGTCAACGCCTGACGACACCGGCGTCGAACTGCTCCTTCTCGGTCGACCCCTCGAGCGCAGTGGTGGAGCTCTTGCCGCCGGCGATGGTCTGCGCGACCTCGTCGAAATACCCCACGCCCACGAACTCCTGGTGCTTCACCGCGCGGTATCCGTCCCGCTCCGCGGCGAACTCGCGCGACTGCAGGTCGGCGTAGGCGGCCATCCCGCGACCTTTGTAGTCGAGCGCCAGCTGGAACATCGAGAGGTTGAGCGCGTGGAACGCCGACAGCGTGACGAACTGGAATTTGTATCCCAGCGCGCCCAGGTCGCGCTGGAAGGTCGCGATCTGGCCCTCGCTCAGGTGGCGCCGCCAGTTGAAGGACGGCGAGCAGTTGTAGGCGAGCAGCTTGCCGGGGAACTTGGCATGGATGGCTGCGGCGAAGCGGCGCGCTTCGTCGATGTCGGGCGTGGACGTCTCGAACCAAAGCACGTCGGCGTACGGCGCGTAGGCGAGCGAGCGCGCGATCGCAGCCTCGACGCCGTCCCGGACGCGGTAGAACCCCTCGGTCGTCCGCTCGCCGGTGCACCATTTGCGGTCGTACTCGTCGACATCGCTCGTCAGGAGGGTCGCGCTGTTGGCGTCGGTGCGCGCGATCAAGACGGTGTCCACGCCACACACGTCGGCCGCGAGCCGGGCGGCCACGAGCTTCGCCACAAACTCGCTCGTGGGCACGAGCACCTTTCCGCCCAGGTGCCCGCACTTCTTGGCGGACGAGAGTTGGTCCTCGAAGTGCACGCCCGCGGCCCCCGCCTCGATCATCATCTTCATCAGCTCGAACGCGTTCAGCACTCCGCCAAATCCGGCCTCGGCATCGGCGACGAGCGGAACGTACCAATCGATCCGGTGGTCTCTCTTGAGATGGCTGATCTCATCGGCGCGGCGCAGCGCGTTCTGAATGCGGCGCAGCAACGCCGGCACACTGTCGACCGGATAGAGGCTTTGGTCGGGGTAGGTGGTGGACGCCTCGTTCGCGTCGGCCGCAACCTGCCAACCGCTCACGTAGATGGCTGTGAGCCCGGCAGCCACCTCTTGCACGGCCTGGTTTCCCGTGAGCGCCGAGAGGGTCGCGACGTAGGGTTCGCGATGCATTAGTTCCCAGAGGCGCTTGGCGCCGTGCGCCGCCAGCGTGTACGCGATTGGCAGCGTGCCACGCAGGCGCGCGACGTCGTCGGCGGAGTAGGGACGCGTGATGCCCGCCCAGCGGGACCGAGAATCAGTCGATGTTGTCATATGCCACCAGTGTGAGGAACTCGGGGAGCTCGCGCGCGGTCGACATCTGCTCGAAGAGGCGTCCCGCGAGACCTTGGGCTTCGGGTTCTGCCGCGATCGCCTCGCGCACCAACGCCGCGGTGACGGCGCGGCCGTCGGCCAGGCGCGCACCATGACGCAGCCACTGCCATATCTGTGTGCGGCAGATCTCGGCGGTCGCCGCGTCTTCCATCAGGTTGTGGATCGGCACGCAGCCGTTGCCGGCCAGCCAGGCCGCGAGGTAGCGCACACCGACGTCGATGTTGGTGCGCAGGCCTTCGGCGGTGATCGTGCCCTCAGGGACTGCCAGGAGGTCCGCGGGCGTCACGCGCACCTCGTCGCGCTTCACGTGGAGCTGGTTCGGCCCCTTCATGTGTTCGTCGAAGATCGCTTGAGCCACCGGCACCAATCCCGGATGCGCCACCCACGTGCCGTCGTGACCGGCACGAACCTCGCGCAGCTTGTCGGCCCGGACGCGGGCGAGGGCTGCTTCGTTCGCTGCGGGATCGTTCTTGATCGGGATCTGTGCCGCCATGCCGCCCATTGCATGGACGCCGCGCCGATGGCAGGTGCGAATCAGGAGATCGACGTACGCCTTCAGGAACGCGCGATCCATCGTGACCTGGGCGCGGTCCGGGAGCAGCGCGCTCGGCCGATTTCGAAACTTCTTGATGAAACTGAAGATGTAGTCCCAGCGCCCGCAGTTCAGCCCGGCCGAATGCTCGCGCAGCTCGTACAGGATCTCATCCATCTCGAACGCGGCGAGAATCGTCTCGATGAGCACCGTCGCGCGGATCGTTCCCCGGGGCAGGCCCAGCTCGTCCTGCGCCAAGTTGAAGACGTCGTTCCAGAGACGCGCCTCGAGGTGGCTTTCGAGCTTGGGGAGATAGAAGTACGGGCCCGTGCCCTGAGCGACGAGCTGTGCGGCGTTGTGGAAGAAGAAGAGGCCGAAGTCGAACAGCGACGCCGACACGGGCTCGCCGTCCACCAAGACGTGCTTCTCCACGAGATGCCAGCCGCGCGGACGCACGATGAGGGTTGCGCGCCGCGGATTGAGCCGGTACGCCTTCCCCTCGGGACTGACGTACGAGATCGTGCCGCGCACGGCATCCCGCAGGTTGATCTGGCCTTCGATCGTGGCGCGCCAGTTCGGCGCGTGCGAGTCCTCGAAGTCCGCCATGAAGACGCGCGCTCCAGAATTCAGCGCGTTGATGATCATCTTGCGGTCGACGGGCCCGGTGATCTCCACCCGGCGGTCGCTGAGATCGGCCGGGATCGATGGTCCGGTCCAGGTCGCTTCACGCACGCCGCGCGTTTCGGGCAAAAAGTCGGGCGACGTGCCCGCATCGAGCTCGGCCTGGCGCGCCGTGCGCGCCTGCAGGCGCTCGCGGCGCCGCGGCTCGAACGCGCGCGCCAGGCGCGCCACGAAACCGAGCGCTTCGGGTGTTAGGATTTCATCAAAACGTGGGTCGCGCGGGGCGGAGGCCTGCACGGCGACGTCGCGGTCGACGAACGGATAGGGCATCGCGAAGGGTGTCGTAGAAGCCACGCGAAGTAAAGTGGAAGTGGGGAGCGGGGCGGAGCTGCCGACTTCGCATGCTCCCATGCGTCCGCTCCCCCACTTCCTATGTCCGCGGGAATAACTAGCAAGCCTCGTGCCGCGCGCCCTTGTAGCGGGGCCGGTATTGCCAGGACACATTTTGTAGCATGGCTGATACGACAGCGTCCGTCGGACGCCCAGTCTTGCGACGTGAGGGGAGCGACAAGGTGACGGGGCGCGCCCGCTACACCGACGATCTCGTCGTTCCAGGGGCGTGGTACGGCAAGACTGTCCGATCGAGCATCCCGCGGGGCCGTGTGCGCTCCATCACATTCGATCCCGCCTTCGACTGGTCCCAGGTCGTCGTCGTCACCGCTCAGGACATCCCAGGGGATAACGTCGTCCACCTGATCCGCGACGATCAGCCCGCCCTGGCGGTGGGCGAGATCCGCCATCGCGAGGAGCCGATCCTCCTGATCGCCGCTCCCGACCGCGAGACCCTGGCCGCCGCCGAGCGGGCGATCCGCATCGAGTACGACGCGTTGGAGCCGGTATTCGACCTGGACCGCGCGACCGAGACCTACAGCGAGATCGAAATCAGGAAAGGCGAGGTTGAGGAGGTTTTCAAGGGTTTGAAGGATGTCGAGGTAGTCGAGCGGACCTTCAAGGTGGGCCTCCAGGAGCAGCTCTACATCGAGCCGCAGGGCGCGATCGCGTTCCCGGAGCCAGGAGGCGGAATCAAGGTCATCGGCTCCCTGCAGTGTCCCTACTACGTGCATCGAGCGCTGAAGCGAGCGCTGGCGCTCACCGACGAACAGGCCGTCGTGATCCAGGCGGAGACCGGGGGCGGATTCGGGGGCAAGGAGGAGTATCCCTCGATTGTCGCGATTCACGCGGCGCTCCTGGCGCGGAAGGCGGGGCGGCCCGTGCGGCTCATCTACGATCGCCACGAAGACCTGGCCGCCACGACCAAACGGCACCCGGGGGTGATCCGGCACCGCACCGTGGTCCGCCGCGACGGAACGCTGGTGGCGCAGGACATCGAGATCGTGCTCGACGGCGGGGCCTACTGCACGCTGACGCCCGTGGTGCTGTCGCGGGCGGCGATTCACGCGGCGGGGCCCTATGGCTGTCCCAACGTGCGGATCCGCGCGCGCGCCGTCGCAACGAACACGCCCCCGAACGGCGCCTTTCGCGGCTTCGGGGCGCCGCAGTCACTCTTCGCCGCCGAGCTGATGGTCGAGCACGTCGCCGAGCGCCTCGGCGTGCCGAGTCTCGACCTGCGCAGGAAATGGATGCTGCGCCTCGGTGACACGACCGCGACGGGTCAACAACTCACGGAGAGCGTGAGCTCGGGGTTGGTGCTGGACGCCGCGCTCAAGGCCGCGCCGCCTTTCCATCGTTCCAACGTTCCATCCGTCCGCCGCGGTCGCGGACTCTCCCTCGTCTACCACGGCTCCGGCTTCACCGGAAGCGGCGAGAAGAAACTCGGCGGCAAGATCGCCGTCGAGGCCCTTCCCGATGGGACGTTCAGGATCCTCACGGCGTCCACCGAAATCGGTCAAGGCACGAAGACGATTTTTTCTCAGCTTGCGGCAGACGCATTGGGTGTAGGAATGGACAAGGTCGTAGTTGCCCCACAGGACACGTCACTCGTGCCCGACTCCGGGCCGACCGTCGCCTCGCGCACCGCGATGATCGTGGGAGGGCTGATTCACCAGGCCGGTCTGGAGCTGCGGGCTCGCCTCGAGAAACGCCCCAAGCCCGCGCTGCCGGTCCGCGTCGACAAGTCGTATGTCCAGCCCGACACGATCCATTGGGACGATCAGACCTATCGTGGCGATGCGTATCCGGTCTACGCCTGGGCGTGCACGATCGTCGACGTCGAGGTCGACATGCTCACGGGGGAAGTGCGCGTCACCGATCTGGTGTCGGCCGTGGACTGCGGCAAGGCGATTCACCCGGTGATGGCGGAAGGACAGATCGAGGGCGGCATGCTGCAGGCGGTGGGTTGGGCGACGATCGAAGAGATCAAGATGAAAGACGGCGGCTATCAGAACGACCGCCTGGCAACGTACCTGATCCCGACGGCCCTCGACGCGCCGCGCATCAAGACGGTCCTGGTTGAGAATCCCTATTCCGGCGGGCCCTTCGGCGCGAAGGGGATCGGCGAGCTGCCGATGGACGGGCCGGCGCCTGCGATCATCGCGGCGATCCACGACGCCACGGGCGTCTGGCTCGACGAAGTCCCGGCCACCCCAGAAAAGGTGCTCGCCGCATGCGCTTCACGCTAAACGGGAGTACGGTTTCGCTCGACGTCGCGGGTACACGCCGTTTGCTTGACGTATTGCGAGAGGACCTCCACGTCACCGGCACCAAAGAAGGATGTGGGGAAGGGGAGTGCGGAGCCTGCTCCGTCTTGATCGACGGCGAGGTTGTGAACAGCTGTCTCGTCGCCGCCGGGCAGGTGGAGGGCCGTGAAGTCGTGACGGTAGAAGGCCTGGCGTTGCCGGACGGCAAACTGTCGCCGTTGCAGCAAGCGTTCGTCGAGCACGGCGCCGCGCAGTGTGGGATCTGCACGCCGGGGATGTTGCTCGCGGCGCATACCCTTCTCAAAGAAAACCCTAAGGCCTCCGCGGACGACGTACGCGTCGGTCTCGCCGGGAACCTGTGCCGCTGCACCGGCTACACCAAGATTATCGACGCCGTGCTGGCATGCCGGACATAGCGTTCCTCGAGCCGCGCGACATCGCGGACGCCGTGCGGCTCTATCGCGAGACGCCGGACGCGCGGCCCCTCGCCGGGGGGACCGACTTGATGGTGATGCTGCACGCGGGGACCGTACGCCCGCGGGCGCTCGTCAATCTCTGGTCGCTCAAGGAACTCAAGGGAATCCGGCAGTGGGACGGCGGTGTCGAGATCGGCGCTGCCGAGCCCTACACGGACATCATTGCGTCAGCACTCGTGGCGGAGCGGTGTCCCGCCCTCGTCGCCGCGTCGCGGACGATCGGTGCCGCGCAGATCCAGAGTCGCGGGACCCTTGGCGGCAACCTCGCCAACGCTTCGCCCGCGGGTGACACGCTCCCGGTGCTCCTGGCCGCCGACGCCGTCGTCGTGACCGACCGGCGCACGATTTCCATCGCCGACTTCTTCACGGGCTATCGCAAGACGGCGCTCGACTCGGCGGAGCTGATCGTTGCGGTGCGGTTCCCGGCCGGCGCGCGCGGCGTGCGGTTCCGAAAGGTCGGCACGCGGGCGGCGCAAGCGATCTCGAAGGTCGTCGTCGCGGTGAGCCGTGAGCCGGCGCGAGTCGCGCTCGGCTCAGTGGCGGAGGTGCCACTGCGCGCGCGCGGCGCCGAAGCGGCGCTGGCGCGCGGTGACGTGGAGGGGGCCGTGGCGGCCGTGGCCGCGGACATCAGGCCTATCGACGACGTGCGATCGACGGCGGAGTACCGCCGCACCGTGGCCCAGAACGTGCTAAGGGAACTGCTCCATGCATCCACGAGCCGCTGATCTCATTCACACCCTGGCGCTGCGGCCGCACCCTGAAGGCGGCCATTTCGCCGAGGTCTTCAAGTCTCCGCACCTCGTGCACCGGGTGGAGGGAGATGATTCCCGCGCTGCGCTGACGACCATCTACTTCCTTCTCAACCAGGGGGAGCGCAGTCGCTGGCACCAGGTCGCCGCGGACGAGGTGTGGCATTACTACGAAGGCGACCCGCTCGAGCTGGTGTGGGAAGAGCAAGTCGAGATCCGTCGCGTCCAGCTCGGCCCCGTGACGATGGGTCGAGAGCCCGTCGCGATAGTCCCGGCTGGGTCGTGGCAGGCGGCCCGCACCCACGGGGCGTACACGCTGGTCGGCTGCACCGTGGCGCCCGGGTTCGAATTCGCGGATTTCGTGTTGCTGGGCGACGTGCCGGCCGAGGCAGCCCGGCTGCGCGCGAAGTATCCGGACCTGGCGGACCTCTTCTGAGTCAGTAGGCGAGGAGTTCCAGCGCCCGCGCCAACACCCGCGTCCCGAGCGCCAGGTGCTTGGGATCGGTCGCCTCTTCCGGACAATGGGACCGTCCGCTGATGCTCGGCACGAACAGCATTCCCACCGAGCACCGCGCCGCCAGCACCTGCGCATCATGTCCCGCGCCGCTGACCAGAGCCGCGGGGACGCTCCCGGTCTCGGTGGCCGCGCGTTCCAACACCTGCCGCACGGCCCCGTCCATCGACACCGGCGGCCGCTCGTGCAGCGTGCGGATCTCGATCCCGAGCCCGCGCTCCGAAGCGACCGTCGTGCATAGCGACCGGATGCGTTCCTCAAGCGCCCGCCGCCCCCCCAAATCCGCGTGCCGCAGGTCGACCGTGAACGTGACTCGGCCCGGAATCACGTTGATCTGATCGGGCTCGACGCGCAGCTTGCCGACCGTCGCCACCGCGGGTCGGCCCAGCGCTGCCGCGATGGACTGCACTGCTTGGATCATCGCGGCGGCGCCGGCGAGCGCGTCGCTCCGCAGGTCCATCGGCGTCGTGCCGGCGTGATCGGAGCGCCCCGTGACGACGACCTCGAGATGCACGGCGCCGGCGATCGCCGTCACGACGGCGAGCGGCACCTTCTCAGTTTCGAGGACGCTGCCCTGTTCGATGTGCAGCTCCACAAAGGCGCCCAGGTCGTCGCGCGCGGCGGAGGGGATGTTTTCAGGATCAAGACCCCGCTCGCGCATCGCCCCCGCGAGCGTCACGCCCGCCGCGTCGGTGACCGCGTCGGCCTCGCCCGGCTTGATCGCTCCGATGATCGCGCGTGAGCCCCAGAAGTTGGTCGCGAAGCGGCTGCCTTCCTCTTCGCATACGACCAGCAGTTCGAGCGGTCGCTTGGGCTTGCCCCGCGACTCGATCACAGCGCGCAGCGCGCCGAGACCCGCCGTGATGCCGAGGGCCCCGTCGAGCCGCCCACCCCGTCGCACGGTGTCGATGTGCGATCCGGTCACCACCGCTTTGCCGCCCGCGCTGCCCTCGAACCGGCCCCACATGTTGCCTACCGCGTCGCTACGTACGGCGAGGCCCGCCTCCTTCATCCAGCGCTCGACTTGGTCGCAGGCCGCCGCCCACGCGTCGCTGTACAGGGGACGGAAGGCGCCGCCCTCCGGCTCGGCGCCGATGGCGTACAGCTCGTCGAGCTGACGCTCGAGCAACGCCGAGTCAATTTGCATGACTGGCGACCGGGCGAAGCAGGGTCCCCCATCCCGGCGTCCCCACGATCTCACCGTCGGCGAACACCGTCCGTCCCCGCACAATCGTGCGGACGGCCGCCCCCTTGAACCTGCGACCGAGGTAGGGACTGATGCCGCTGCGCGTCTGGAGATGCTCAGGGCCGAAGGTCCACGTCCGTGATGGATCGACGATGGCGAAATCGGCGTCGGCGCCGATCGCGATGACTCCTTTGCGCGGATAGAGACCGAAGAGCCGGGCCGGTGCCGTCCCGGTCAGATCCGCCACCCGCTCGAGCGAGAGCCCGCGCGCGTGGGCGCCACTCGTGAGCAGTACCGGCAGCGTCGCCTGGATCCCCGCGACGCCGCCCCACGCCTGCCACACGTCGTGCTCGCCCTTCTTCTTATCTGCTGCGAGGCAGGGGGAGTGATCGGAGGCAACGAAGTCCACTTCGCCCGCGAGGAGCGCCGTCCACAGCCGCTCCCGCGACGCGGCGTCGCGGATCGGGGGCGCGCACTTGAGCGCCGGGCCCACGCGCTCGAAGTCCTGCTCGTCGAAATCCAAGTAGTGTGGACACGTCTCCGCCGTCATCGACAAGCCCCACTCGCGGGCCGCCCCCACCTCGGCCAATCCCTCGGCGGTGCTGACATGCACCACGTGGGCGCGCGCTCCGGGACCGGCACCGCGCACGCAGGACACGAGCCGCCGGATCGCCTCGACCTCCGCCTCCGGCGGCCGGGCCCGGCACCACGCCAGGCGGCCCGTCTCGTGCCGCTCGCGCATCTCGCGGCTCAGGCGCTCCACCATTTCGTGGCTCTCCGCGTGCACGCCGACCACGACGCCGAGCCGCGCCGCGGCCTGGAGTCCGGCGGCCAGAACGCCGTCGGGCACGCGGCGGAAGTCGTCGATGCCACTCTCGCTCATGAAGGCCTTGAAACCGACGACCCCCCGTTCGTGGAGGCTCTTGAGGGTGTCGAGGTTGTCGGGGACAAGACCGCCCCACAGGCCAAAGTCTACAAACGCTTTCTTCGAGGCGATCGCGAGTTTTTCATCGAATGCCGCCGCCGTCGTCGTGGGCGGGTGGGCATTGAGCGGCATTTCGAGAACCGTCGTGACGCCGCCGGCCGCGGCGCCGCGCGTCCCTGCGTCCCAGCCTTCCCAATCGGCGCGACCGGGCTCGTTGAAGTGCACGTGGGCGTCTACAAGTCCGGGGAAGATCACGAGGTCGCGGGCGTCGATCGTGTCATCGCCGTCCCCGACGTGCGTGCCGATAGCGGTGACGACGCCGCCCGTGACTGCGATGTCGGCGGCGGCGCGACCGGTGGGGAGTATGACATCCCCATTTCGAATGACGAGGTCCGTCACGCTTCCTGGATCTCGATGTCCTGCGCACCGTCCCAGAGCGTCCGCCGTCCCAACTCATTCAGGTGCTCGTGCCCCTTGGTGAGCGTCGCAAAGTGATTCCCCGCCAGCTGCCCGACCTTGCTTGCGAACATCGTCGATCCGTACGGGAACAGCATCTCGGTCTCACTGATGCCGCCGGGATAGAGCAGCAGCATGCCCGGAGCGGGATGGCTCGTGTGGTTCTCGAATTCGAGTCCCAGGCGTAAGTCGCCCATCGGAATCCAGGTTGACTCGCCGCTCCAGCGGCAGTGGATTACCTTGGTGCGGAGCGGCAGCATTTTGCGGACGGCGGCCACGGTCTTGGGCGCGTCCTTGTCTTCGAGGCGCGCTTCGAACAGCAGGTTTCCCACTCGGATCTTGAGCATGCCCAACACTAACCGTCCAACGATTACCACGCACGTCCTCGACACGTCGCGCGGCGAGCCCGCGGCAGGAGTGTCCGTGTCGCTGTGGCGGCTCGAGGGAGGGGGCACGCAGCGCGCCGATCCTCAGGGCACGCGCGAGACCGACGCCGACGGCAGGGTGCGCGATCTGCTGGACGGTCCGCTCGTCGCCGGCGTGTATCGCCTGACGTTCGACGTCACGGCCTACTTCAAGAAGAAAGGACAGACCGCCTTTCTGGGCCGGGTGACGCTCGATCTGGACGTCGCCGACGCGACGCGGGGCTACCACGTCCCGCTGCTCGTGTCGCCTTTCTCGTGCGCGAGCTATCGGGGCAGTTGAACAACGTGCGTGGTGCGTGGTGAGTGGTACGCGGGCAGGCCTGGCCGAGAGGCTGTTCGAGGGGGCGGCCCCGCTCGTCGAGCTGCTGCGCGCCGAATCGCCCTTCATATCGGGTACCGCCATGGTGGCCCGTGCCCGGAAGATCCTCGCGGAGCTGCCCGTGGCCGAGCAAGTTGCGGTGATCAACGCCCATCCCCGGATCGGCGAGAGCGCCGATCGGGTCCGCGCCAAGTCGTCGCACTCGTTCCGGGAGCAGGGTTACGATCGCGATACGACGCCACCCGAGGTGTTCGAGCGCTTGGCGCAATTGAACGATGCGTACGAGGAGAAATTTGGGTTTCGCTTCGTGGTGTTCGTGAATGGGCGACCGAAGGTCGCCATCCTTCCCGTGCTCGAGGCCCGGCTGCGCGGCTCGCGTGGGGAGGAAATAGAAGCGGCGCTCGCGGAGATCGTCGCGATCGCCGAAGACCGCCTCCGACAGGAAACGTGAGCGACCATCATGCGCCCCGTGAGTCACACCTACGTGGATTCCGTTCGAGCCCCAGTCGTCCAGGTCTTTGCCGCCATCACCGATCCCGCCCGCATCCCGAAGTGGCTCCCCGGTTGCGACGCGATCGAGAGCGCCGCACCCTTCAGGAAAGGTGGCAAGTTCACGGCGCGCTTCGGTCAACGCACCAGTGAGTTCGAGATCGTGGACTATGCGCCGCCGGCGACGTTCGGCTGGACGGAGCGGGGGCAGCGCAAGGGCACAAAGTTCTTCCTGCGGCTCGACGTGACCGGCGCCACGACCGCCGTGACCGTGCGGGAAGTCTCGAGCCCGCATGGATTCTTCGGGTGGGTGCGGGGCCGGTTCTTCGAGCGGCGCCAGGTCCAGAAACGCCTGCAGACGATCGTGCAGAACCTGCGCGCCCTGCTCGGGTAAAGGGGGGGCGATGCTCACCATCGTCAAGTTGGTGCAGTCGCTCGTCAAGGCGCTCCACTCCGAGGGAACGCCGGGACAGCTGGCGGCCGGGATCGCGCTCGGGGCCATCCTCGGGCTCACGCCGCTCGTGAGCCTCCATAACGCCATTCTGTTCGGGCTGATCGTCATCCTCAACGTGTCGTTCCCCGGCGCGATGCTCGGCTGGGCCGTGTTCATCCCGGTAGGGTTTCTGCTCGATCCCTTGTTCGACCACATCGGTCATGTCCTGCTGATCCACACGCCCGCGCTCACGCCGCTCTGGACCGCGATGTACAACATGCCGGTCGTGCCGCTCACGAACTTCAACAACACGGTCACGCTCGGCAGCCTGGTCTTTTCGGCGGTGTTCTTTCTGCCGCTCTTTTTCACGGCGCGCTGGGCGGTGACGCGCTACCGCGCCACGATCGGCGAGCGGGTACGCCAGTCGAAGTGGTATCGCGCCCTCACGGCGTCGAAGCTGTACAACGTCTACCGCCTCTTCCGGCCCGAATCATGAGCGTCCGCGTTTTCCGCTGGCGCGCCATCGGCCCGTTGCTGCTCTTCGCGCTGATCGGCGCCGTGCTCTGGGTGCTGTTCGCCGATCGCATCGCCAGACTGTCGGCCGAGAAGGTCGGCACCGCGATCGTCGGCGCGAAAGTCGAGATCGAGCACCTGCATATCGATCTGGCCAATGGTGACGTGACGGTACGCGGCCTGACCGTTGCGAACCCGCACGAGGCCTTGAAGAACCTGTTCCAGGCCGATGAGCTCACCGCCGACCTCGACGTCCTGCCGCTCCTCGAAAAGAAGGTCGTGATCGATCGATTGGCCGCGACTGGACTCCGGTTTGGGACGCCGCGCGCGACGGACGGGCGGGTCCCCGGCGATCCCAACGCCAGCGTCTCGGGCCGGGTGATGGGCGAGGCCCGCGATTGGGCGCAGCGCTTTCAGGTTCCGGCGCTGCAGCTCGCCACGGGCAAGATCGACGTCGCGACGCTCGATCCCCGTCGCCTGTCGGCGATCCCCGCCGCTCAGGCGCTGAGCGGGCGCGCCGATTCCAGTCGCAAGGCGTGGCAGACTGGGCTCGACAGCCTGCGACTCGGCGCAGCCGTGGACTCCGCAACGGCCACGTTGGCGCGCCTCAAGACTGCCCGCGTCACCGATCTCGCCGCGCTGAACGACGCGCGTCGCGCGATCGATCAGCTCAAGCAGGCGCGCAATCGCGTCACGACGCTGGAGCGCGGCGTGACGGGAGGCCTCGCGGCGTTGCGCGCCGGTGCGCTTGGCTTGGACAGCGCCAAGCAGCGCGACTACGCGTTCGCGCGCGGGCTCATGAAGCTTCCCAGTCTCGACGCGCCCGAGATCGGGCTCGCGCTCTTTGCGCCCACGGCCGTCGCCCAGTTCCAGCGGGCGCTGTACTGGACGCAGGTGGCCAAGGCGCACATGCCCCCCGGCCTGCAGCCGCGCGCCGATGAGGGCCCACCGCGGCGCAGGCGCTCTGGGAGCACGGTGCGGTTCCCGCGCGAACGGGCGCTGCCCGGATTCCTGCTGCGGACGGCGGAGTTGTCGTTCCTGCTGGACCCGACGGCCGCGCAGCCGAAGAAATACGCGGGCCGGCTCACGGGTCTGACGAGCGACCCTGCCGTCTACGGTCGTCCCACGCTGTTCGAAGCCTCGGCCCCGGCCGTCACCGCGGGCGCCATGCTGGATCACGTACACGCCACCGCCCGCGACACCGCCGGTGCGACGGTCCAGGGCGTGACGCTGCCCCCGATTCAGCTGCCGTCGCTCCCGATGACGCTCGACCCCGGCCGGGGCACGGCGCAGCTCGGCTTCGCGCTGCGGGGGGACACGATCCGGGCGCGCTGGGCGATCCGCTCCACGCAGGTGCACTGGGCACGCGACTCGGCGGCTCCTCGGTCCACGGGCGCCGACCTCCTGTGGCGCACGCTGTCCGGCATCACCGACCTCCAGGTCGATGCCGGGGTGACCGGGACGCTGTCGCACCCACGGCTGGTAGTGCGCTCGAATCTCGACGACGCCATCGCCGCGCGCCTGCGCACGATCCTGGGTGAGGAGGCCGCGGCGGCCGAGCGTCGCCTCCGCGCCGAGGTGGATCGCCAGGTGGATCCGGCGATCGCGCCGGTGAAGGCGCGCGTCACGACACTCCAGACGGACATGACCAAGCGTCTTGCGGACCAACGCGCTCGGCTCGACAAGGCGCAAAAGGACCTCGAGGCCCGGCTGCGCGAGCTGACGCGGATCCGCCTGCCGTGACCGCCATCCAAACCCTCCAGTCCCCGCCGGCATCCTAGCCACGTGACGGACGAGCTCGTCCGCCGAGCGCAAGCTGGCGATCAGACGGCATTCCGGGATCTCTACCACCAGCTGGCGGGACGCGTGTACGCCCTGTGCCTGCGCCTCACCGGCGACGCGGGTGCCGCTGAGGAGCGCACGCAGGACGTGTTCGTGCGCGCCTGGGACAAGCTGCGCTCGTTTCGCGGCGAGAGCGCGTTCACGTCATGGTTGCACCGGCTCGCTGTGAACGTCGTGATGAACGAGCAGCGCACCAGGTTTCGCCGGGAGCAGCGCGTGACGCCGGTGGCCGATCCGGACACTGTTGTAGGGGCGCAGCATGCTGCGCCCCTACATGGATCCGCCGGTCTGAGCATCGATCTCGAGCGGGCGATCGCCGCCCTGCCCGAGGGAGCGCGGGAGGTCTTCGTGCTGTACGACATCGAAGGCTACAGTCACGCCGAGATCGGTGAAATGACCGGCATCGCCGAAGGGACGTCCAAGGCGCAGCTGTTTCGGGCGCGCCATTTGCTGCGGGAGAAGCTCGACCGATGAACGAACGCGAGTTGCTGGAGGCCGCAGGCCGCCTGCCCAAGAGCATCGAGCCGCCGCGCGATCTGTGGCCGGGGATCGAAGCTCGGTTGGGGAGGGGCCGGTCGCGGCGCTGGTATTGGGTCGCGCTCGCTGCCGCGGCGGTCATCGCGTTGGTGGTTGTAAACACCAAGAGCGATGGGTGGAAGGTGACCTGGCTCGCGGGCGCGGGGCCGGGCACGGTGCGCGTGGGGCAGTGGATCGAGACCGACGCATCCTCGCGGGCGCTGATCGCGGTGGGACACATTGGGCAAGTGGAGGTGCGGCCGCGCACGCGCATCCAGCTCGTCGCCCTCCGCGCCGACAATCACCGGCTGGCGTTGGCCCACGGGGCCATCGAGGCCAAAGTCGACACCGTCCCGCGGATCTTCTTTGTCGAAACGCCGGTGGGCACGGCCGTCGACTTGGGATGCGCGTACACGCTCGAGATGGATTCGCTCGGCAACGGCCTGCTCCACGTGACCGCCGGCGAGGTCGCATTCCAGTCCCGCGACTATGAAGCCCGCGTGCCGATGGGAGCGATCGTGTTGACGCACGCCGGGGCCGGGCCGGGAATCCCGTACGTCGAGGATGCGCCTGAGACGCTGCGCCGGGCGCTCGACTCGCTCGATGTGAAAAGAGTTCTCGCGGTGGCGCGGCCCGACGATGCGATCTCGCTGTGGCACCTGCTGCGCCGCGTTGACCAGGCGCAGCGCGGCGCCGTCTACGATCGACTGGCCAGTCTCGTCCCGCCACCCGCCGGCGTCTCGCGCGCTGCGGCACTGGCACTCGACTCGGCGGCGCTCGACGCGTACTGGACGCACATTCACCGCATCCTGTTCCGCAAGGTGATCCTGCGGGGCGTGCGCGACATCGACCCGCGGACGGGGACGCGCGTGCGCTGATTCAAACGACCGACTCCCGACTGGCGTCAAATCGACTGAACCCGTACCTGGAGTCGCCCATGTCCACTCGAATTCGCACCTTCGGTCTCGCGGCGGTCCTCGCCGCTGCGCTCGCCACCCCGGCGCTCGCCAAACCGCCCTGGATCTCGATCGAGTACCCGATCAATCCCTACGACGCGTCGCTGCGCGGCGCGTTCCTCGTGGTTCACACGTTCATTCACCGGATGCCGTACGCCGTGCGGCTCACGGGCACGGCTGAGGGAATGGTGAACGGAGAGCGGCGTACGTTCCCGCTCGAGTTCAAGGAGACGGCGCAGACGGCTGTGTACACCCTGGCACAGAGCTGGCCCCAAGAAGGAGTGTGGACGCTCGTGATCCGCGCCGGTGAGGCGCCGGGCATGATCGCCACGGCGCTGGTCGAGATTGGGTCGGACGGCGAAATCGCGTCGGTGCGCTTGCCGACGCGCCTCGATCGGGGCACACCCATCGCGGTGAACCCGTCGATGGACGACATCGACAAGGCACTGCGGACTCGCGCCGGGGCGGTGGCGCGCAGGGATTAACGCGGCGGGACTGGCTCCTGCCCGATGGGCGCCCCCGGCGGCGCGGTCAGTGGTTGGGGCCGCGCCGTCGGCGCATCGCGGCGGCTCAAGAACCGATCGATGTCGGCGCCAACGAGCTGGCGATGGGCCAGTACATCGCCAATCGCCCGGCTCGGCGCCGCGACTTGCCGCGCGATGCGTCGCAGGCCCCATTCCGCCGCCCCGCGCACGTCCGGCGTCGCGGAGCTCCGCGCCAGCTCGATCAACTCGTCCACCACCACGCGCTGCACCACGCGCTGTAACGCCGCGTGCTCCGCCGGCGCCGGGGCACCCCACGTCCGATCGATGATCCGCCCGATCACTTCCGTGAGCGACGGCTCGCGGGGATCTCGGTCCGAGAACGCCGCGACCCGCGCCGCGCGCTGCGGCTCGAGCAGACCGCCCACGACGTTGGCGGCCAGCGTGCGCGCCATCCCGAGCTGATCGAACGCCGGCGCGGCCGCCGACCCGAAGCCTCGGCTGTCGTCCTGGTAACCGAAGGGCCGTGGCGCGAGCATCCGCAACACCCGCTCCGGCACCGCCAATTCGCGCGGCGACAGGGCGTCGAGCACCGCCTCGAGTGCCCGCCGTTGAGCCGCGGGGGGAATCACGCGCGTGGGCGCGCCACTGTCGCCGCGTACGGCATAGCGGTACTCCATGCCGCCGACCGCCTTGATCGCGGCGCCGAGCGTGAAGCGATGATGCAGGTAGACCGTCGCAAAGCGGCGGTTGAGGAGCGCCATCGGGTCGCCGGCCGCAATCGCGCGCTCATCAAATCGATCGATCAGGAAACGCCGCACCGCCATCACGCGCTGCAGCTCGGCGGTCATGTCGCTGCCGTTCACCCAGGTCGTCGCTTCGGGATAGGAGTTGGACAGGCCTTCGTCGGGGTTCGTGATGAATTTGAGGCCGCGCGCGATCCCTTCCTGCGCGATGGCCTCGAGCCCCCTCGCTTCGTCGCTGGGCGCGAATTCGGTGTAGTCCCAGCGGATCGCCAGCGTGTCCCAGGAGCCGGCGCCGTTGCGGTAGGCGTCCGAGAGATCGAGCTTGCCGTTCGCCAATTTGATGAGGGGGGCGGGATAGTCCATCACCGACCCGCGGCCGTAGGCCTGCGTGATGAAGTTGTGCGCCAACCCCAACGTGTGGCCCACCTCGTGCGCCATGTGCTGGCGCCGCCGGGCCATCGCAAACGCCTCGGGCGTCACGTCGGCGGCGGCGAGGGCCGCGAGCCACGGATCGAGCTCCCCCGCCTCTTCTCCGCCGAGGGCCGGCGCCGCGCCCGCGTAGATGTCGTAGTCGGTCACGGAGCGATGCGACTCCATGCGCACCGCGGCCTTGATGATCTCGCCCGTGCGGGGGTCGACGTACGATGGGCCGATCGAGTAGTCCGGCTCGGTCCGATGCACCCATTGAATCACGTTGTAGCGCGCGTCGAGGGGGTCCATGTCGGCGGGCATGTCCTCGACGCGGAACGCGTTCTGGAAGCCGGCGGCTTCGAACACCTTCGTCCACCAGCCCGCGCCGTCCTTGAACGCCTGGCGGTAGGGCTCCGGGATGCCGGGATCCAAGTAATAGATGATGGGCTTGACGGGCTCGGAGGGCGCCGCGCCCGGCGTGCGTTTCTGCAGCCGGTGGCGGATCGCGTAGCGCGTGACATAGTCCTGCGAGAAGGGCTTGGCGAAGTCGTAGAAGCTGACCGAGAAGATCCCCATGCGGGGGTCGAAGGGCCGAGGCCGGAACCCGGGGGCGGGGAGCCGCACGAGCGACAGGTGCTGGCGCAGCGTCAGCGCCCGGCCGTCGGGCGTGTGGCGCCGCACGCGGGCGCCGGGATTGTCGCTCGTGAACGTCAGCGACGTCTCGATCTCGGTGTTATCGGGGAATCCCTTGGTGTGCGCCAGGTACACGGCACTCTTGTCGCGATCGAGCGCGAAGGTACCCTGATTCGCGATGCGCAGCGAGCCGCGCACGTCCGTGATGTCGCTCATGACGTACGTGGTCGCGTCGACGAGTAGCCGTCCCCCTTCCTCGGCGACGACCTCCCACGACGCCACCGTCGAGATCGGGAACGACTCCTTCACCGACCGCACCAATGCTTCGTTGTCCGAGGCGGCGCGGAAGCGGGGATTCTGCAGCACGAGCTGCACTTTCGGTCCGATGCGCTCGAATCGTCCAATCTGCTCGTCGCCGATCGAGCCGCGGTCGAGTCCCAGACTGGCATCGCCTAACCCTGTCGCCAGCGAAGGGAGATAGAGGAAGTCCTCGCCCAGGCGCACTTCGAGGAACAGGCGGCCCTTCGCCCCGTCCCAATAGACGGGAACGTAGCCGTCGCGCTTCTCGAATGTCTTGGTGAAATCGGTGATGGTGGGAGTCTGGACGACGGCGGACGCGGCGAGCAACAGGGCGAGCATCAGGCGCCTCAGGGGGAACGGGACGGTCGCAAAACTGCCGCCCGTTCCCCCGCGAGGCTAGGCCACTGTTCCGATCGGCAACTTCCTGATGCGTTTGCCCGTGGCCGCGAAGATCGCGTTGCCCACGGCCGGGGCGATCGGCGGCGTGCCCGGCTCACCGACCCCGCCGGGGGCCTCGTTGCTCGGCACGATGTACACCTCGACGACCGGCATCTCGGCGAGCCGCAGGATCTCGTAATCGTTGAAGTTGCTCTGCTGCACGCGGCCCTTGTCGATCGTGATGGCGCCCTTGAGCGCCGCCGTGAGCCCGAACGCGATCGCGCCCTGCATCTGCGCTTCGATCGTGTTGGGATTCACGTACTGACCGCAATCGACCGCGCACACGACACGGTGCACGCGCACCTCGCCCGCCGGTGACACCGACACCTCGGCCACCTGCGCCACGAACGATTCGAATGACTTGAATACCGCGATGCCCCGGGATCGACCGGCAGGCGGTGGGGTGCCCCACCCGGCCTTGGTGGCGGCCAGCTCGAGCACGCCGCGGTGGCGCGGCGCATTCACGAGCAGCCCTCTCCGATACTCGTACGGGTCGGCCTTGGCCGCCGCGGCCAGCTCATCGACAAACGTCTCGACGGCGAACGCGTTGAACGAGTTGTTCACGGAACGCCAGAACCCGACGGGGATCCCCGTGTCGGTGAGCTGGTAGTCGACGTGCACGTTGGGGACGGCGTACGGCATCTCCATGCCGCCCTCCACGGCCTCGCCGTCGAGGCCGTTCTGCACCGTGTTCGGGAAGACGCGCGCCATGATCGAGGGCGCCACGATGCGGTGCGTCCAGACGACGGGCTTGCCGTCCGCGCCCAGACCGGCCTGCATGCGGTGGAAGTTGGCAGGACGGTACTGAGAGTTCCGGATGTCGTCCTCGCGCGACCAGATCACCTTCACCGGCACGCCACCCGCCGCCTTCGAGGTCTCGAGCGCCTCCGCGATGAAGTCCAGCTCGAAGCGGCGGCCGAATCCGCCTCCCAGGAACGTCGTGTGCACCTTCACCTGCTCGGGCGGAACCCCGCCGATCTGCGCGCCGAGGCCCTGGGCGCCCGTCTGGAACTGCGTCGGCGCCCAGATGTCGACGCCGTCGGGGCGAACCTGGGCGGTGCAGTTCATCGGCTCCATCGTCGCATGCGCCAGGAACGGCATGTCGTAGTCGGCCTCGACCTTGGTAGCGGCGCTGCCCAACGTGCCCTCGGGATCACCGGTGTGCTTCGCGACCGCTCCCGGCTGCCCCGCGCGCTCGGCGAACAGCTGCGAGATCGTCGCGCTCGACACGGCCGCGACGGGGCCCTCGTCCCACTCGATCTTGAGCGCGTCGCGCCCCAGCTTGGCGGGCCAGTACCCCACCGCGACCACGGCGACGCCGCTCGAGATCTGCACGACGTCATGCACGCCATCGACCCGCTTCGCGGCGGTGGCGTCGAAGCTCTTCACCTTGCCGCCGAACACCGGCGAGCGGGCGACCACGGCGACTCGCAATCCGGGGACCCAGGTGTCGATCCCGAACTTCGCGCGCCCGTTGGTCTTGGGCGGGGCATCGAGCCGCTTGGTCGGCTTCCCGGCGATCGTCCAGGTCTTCGGATCCTTGAGCGGCACGTCGGCGGGAACGGGGAGCGTCGCGGCACGCGCCGCCAGCTGACCGTACCGGAGCCGGAGTTTTTTCTTGGCGTGTACGACGGCGCCGCGCTCGGCGCGCAGCTCCGTCGGCTTCACCGCCCAACGCTGCGCCGCGGCGGCGATCAGCATCTCGCGCGCCGCCGCCCCCGCCTGGCGGAGCGGCGTCCACGCGGCCCGTACGCTCGAGCTCCCGCCCGTGCCCTGCAGCCCGAAGAGCGGGTTGATGTACGCCTTGTCGGCCGGCGCGAACTCGATCTGGACCTTGGTCCAGTCGGCCTCGAGCTCCTCGGCGAGCAGCATCGGCAACGACGTCGTCACGCCCTGGCCCATCTCGGAGCGGTCCACGATGACCAGCACGCTGTCGTCGGTGCCGATTCGGAGCCAGGCGTTGGGGGCAAAGGGTGGGCCGTCCTGCTCACCACGGGTGGGAATACGGAAGCCGATCACGAGCCCGGCACCGACGCCCCCTGCGGTCTGGAGAAACGCGCGCCGTTCCATGTCAGGCCTCCTTGGCCGCGCGGTGCACGGCGGAGCGGATGCGCTGGTAGGTCCCGCAACGGCAGATGTTGGTCATGGTGGAATCGATCTGCCCGTCGGTGGGATCAGGGGTCGTGGCCAGCAGCGCAGCCGCGGCCATGATCTGGCCCGACTGACAGTAGCCGCATTGCGGCACGTCCTCCGCGACCCAGGCTTTCTGGACGCGGTGGCTCGCGGCGGTCGCGACGGGCGACAGGCCCTCGATCGTGGTGACTTTCGCGCTGGCGACGGCGGAGATGGGCATGACGCAGGAGCGCTGCGCTTCGCCATCGAGGTGCACGGTGCAGGCGCCGCACTGCGCGATGCCGCACCCGAACTTGGTGCCGGTCAGGCCGAGGTTGTCGCGCAGCACCCAGAGGAGCGGTGTGTCTGCGGCGACGTTCACGGTGTGCGGGCGGCCGTTGACGGTCAGAGTAAAGGGAGGCATTGACGACCCTCGAGTTCGGGGTGTGCCGGAAACCTGGCGCGGGACTTTGGAAACGGGAAGGGTGTAGCCCCGGCGCAACATGGGACGCTTACCGAACTGCCTTTGCGGGTGACAGATTCACGCACCCGACTGCTACCCCGGAGACCGATCATGAGATTCGTCGTCATCGTGGGACTCGCGGCTGTCCTCGCCGCGCCCGCGCGCGCGCCTGCACAAACGCCAACCGGGCGCCCGATGGAATACGCCGACATTTTCCGTATCGCGAACTTGGGCGGCGCGGAGCTGTCCCCCGACGGCGCGTGGGTCGTGTACGAGGTTTCGAAGCTCCAGCTCCCCGACTGGCAGCGCCGTAACGATCTCTACGTCGTCTCAGCCGACGGGCGCACCACTCGGCAACTCACGTACACCGAGGGCGAGGACGAGAGCGGGGCGCGCTGGCAGCCGCGCGGCTCCACGATCGGATTCACGTCCACGCGTGAAAACAAGAAGCGCCAGCTCTTCTTGATTCGCCCCGACGGCGGCGAGGCGCGCCGCGTCACGAACGCCGATGACGGCATCGGCGCGTGGGCGTGGAGTCGCGACGGCGCGTGGCTCGCGTACATCGCCGGGCCCGAAGGGAAGAAGCAGATCTGGGTGCTCGCCGGGGATGGCAGCGGGAAGGCCGAGCCGCTCACGAAGCATGCGACATCGATCGAGAGTTTCGTGTGGAGCCAGCCGGCGGGGGGCCGAACGCTGTACTTCACCGCGGCCGACGAGCCCGATTCGACGCGGCGCCGTCGCATCAAGGAAAAGTTTGACGTGCGCGTGATGAACGAGCCGGCAGCGGCGGTGCATCTCTGGACCTTCGACGTGCCGGCCAAAACCGAAAAACGGCTCACGCAAGGAGACCTGCGCGTCTCCGGTGTCGAGCTGTCGCGCGACGGCCGCTGGGCGGCGTTTCGCGGCCGGACGGCCGATCGCTACGCCGACGATCGCGCCACGGAGCTGTACCTCATCAACCTCGAATCCGGCGGCCAGCCCGAGCGGCTGACCGACAATTACGTCGGCGAAGGGGGCCTCGAGTTCTCGCCCGATTCCCGCCTCATCGCCTTCACGGCCGATCGCGACTTCACGTTCGGCAACCTGGCGCGCGTCTATGTGCGTCCTGTTGCCGGGGGAGCGGCCGTCTGGCGCGAGCTGGGGAAGGGCGACGCGCGTGACATCGGGCTCGACTTCTGGAGCCCCGACGCCCGCACCATCTACTGGAACGGCGACGAAGGGGTGAACGGCAACCTCTACACGGTCGACGTTGCGTCGGGCGCCGTGCGGCCCCTCACCAGTGTCGTCGGCACCGTCAGCGCCGCCAAGGCCGAGGAGCGTGAGACCGCGCTGCTCCGCTACAGCGATCCGCGTAGTCCGGCGGATCTGTATCTCGCGCCTGTGACGCAACTGGGCCGCCGCGAGGGGTGGGTCCGGCTCACCCGGCTCAACTCGTGGGTCGATTCGTTGGCGCTGGGCCGCTACGAGACCGTGCGCTGGAAGGCCGGCGACGGCGCCACCGTCGAGGGGATTCTCGTCTATCCCGTCGGATGGGATCGGACCCGTCGCTACCCGTTGATCGTGCAGTTGCATGGCGGTCCCGCCTCGGCGTACCAGAACACGTTCAGCGGCACGTATGGGACTTACACGAACGTGCTGGCGGGCAAGGGATACGCGGTGTTGCAGCCGAATTACCGCGGCTCGACGGGTTACGGCGAGGAGTTCCAGACCGCGATCTCGGGCAACTACTGGCCCCTCGCGGCCGAGGACATCCTCTCCGGGGTCGACACGTTGATCGGCCGGGGCATCGTCGCGCGCGACTCCTTGGGGATGATGGGGTGGTCGGCGGGAGGGCACTGGTCGAACTGGACCCTCGTCACGACCGATCGCTTCAAGGCGATCTCGAGCGGCGCCGGTGTCTCGAACTGGATCTCGCTCTACGCGCAGACGGACGTCCAGTCCACGCGCGAGTACTACCTGGGCGGGGAGGCGACGCGCACCGGGGCGAACAAGCCGTGGGACAACTTCGATCACTGGTGGGCCGAGTCGCCGCTACGCTACATCGCGCGCGCCAAGACGCCCACGCTGCTGCACTCGGGCGAGAAGGACGAACGGATCCCGATGGCGCAGAACCTCGAGCTGCATATGGCCCTCAAGAAGCGCGGCGTGCCGACCGAGTTCCTCGTGTATCCCGGCCAGCCGCACGGCCTGCAGGAGCCGCGCTATCAGCTGGTGAAGATGGTGGCTGAGTTGAGCTGGTTCGAGCGGTGGATTCGGGGGAAGCCGGGGTTTACCTGGGAAGAGCTGCTCGCCGTCGCAGATCGGATCGCCGGGAAGGAGACCGTCAGCCGTCAGCCGTCGGCCGTCAGTGGCCCTTAACAACACCGTCTCCTACGCGCGACGGCTGGGCCTCTTCTCCGGCACCATGGCCGTCGTGGGCGGCATCATCGGCGGCGGGATCTTTCGGACGCCCGCGACCGTCGCCGAGCGCGTCGGCACGTCAGGGATGGTGCTGGTCGCGTGGATCGTGGGTGGCGTCGTCGCGCTGATCGGGGCGTTCTGCTTCGGCGAGCTGGGCCAGCGGCGCCCCCGCGCGGGGGGCGGCTACGTATACCTGCGCGACACGTGGGGCGCGCTGCCCGCGTTTCTGTACGGCTGGACACTCGTGCTCGTCATCGCGACGGGCGCGATCGCGGCGGTGGCGGTCACCTTCGCGAACTACGCGCTCGCGCTCGCGGGATTGTCCGATCGCCTCACGGTACCCGTCGCCGTCGGCACGATCGTCCTGCTCGCGGGAATCAACTATGCGGGCGTCAAGCCGGCGGCGATCACGCAGAACATCTTCACGGTGCTCAAGCTCGCGGCACTCGCGACATTGATCGGTGCCGGGATCTTCCTGGCCGCACCTACCGTCCTCGACCGTCCCTTACCGTCTCCTACCGTCGGTTCTTTCGGAGCCGCCCTCGTCCCGATCCTCTTCACCTACGGTGGCTGGCAGCAGACCAATTTCATCGCCGAAGAGATCATCGAGCCGGAGAAGAATCTGCCGCGCGCCTTGGTGCTCGGTGTCGCGATGGTGGTTGCGGTCTATCTGCTCGCCAACCTCGCGTACCTCCGCGTCCTCGGTGTAGACGGGCTCGCCCATAGCACGGCTCCGGCCGCCGACGTGATGGTGGCGGTACTCGGCCCTGCGGGCGGCAAGGTGATCGCCGCGGGGATCGCGGTCTCGACATTCGGATTCTTGAACCTGGTCATCCTCGTGACGCCGCGCGTCCTCCAGGCAATGGCCGCCGACGGCGTGTTCTTCGCGCGCCTCGCGATCCTCCATCCCGTACATCGCACCCCGGCGGCCGCGATCGTCGCGCTGGCGGGGTGCGCCGCCCTACTCACGTTGTCCAAGACCTTCGGGCAGTTGGTCGACTACGTGACGTTCGGCGACTGGATCTTCTTTGGATTGACGGTGGCGGGGCTCTTCATCTACAGGAGGCGGGAGCCGGGAGCCGGGAGCTTCCGCGTGCCGGGCTACCCGTGGACCCCGGCGCTATTCGTGTTGGCCGCGGCGTACGTCGTAGTGAGCGCCGTCGTATCGAATCCGAAGAACGCCGCGATCGGCGCGCTCCTCATCGGCGCGGGCGTGCCGGCCTACGCGTTTTGGCGGCGCCGCGCCGACGCTTCGCAACAATCGTCTTAGCCTCGCAGCGTCGCGTCGATCCCATCGTAGCCTGACCAGTCGGTCGGGTCACATTCCGTTCGAGAACGTGAAGGCTGGTGCGCGTGTCGCGGATGTGCAACGGGCCTCACGGCTTCGGCACGAGCCTTGCCCGCGCCGGGCGTGTAACGATTTCGTGACCGGAGTCCATCGTATGCAATACGTTCGCGTTACGGTGTTCTTGGCGCTCTGCGCGGCGACGTCCGTCAGGGCCCAGACACCGTCGATCACGATTCCCCGTCTCGCGCGCGCCCCCGCGATCGACTACGCCGTCGGTCAGGACGGCCACGCGACCGACAGCAGTCTCGCCGCGGAGCGCACCGCCGCCGGCCTCGGCGTCGCGGTGACCGACTTCCGCCAGCGCGAGCCCGGCGACGGCACGCCGGTGAGCCAGACGACGATCGCCTACCTGTCGTACGACGACGCGAACCTGTACGTCGTCTTCATTTGTAAAGACGACCCCGCCAAGGTCCGCGCCCACGTGGCGCGACGCGAGGACATTACGTCCGACGACCAGGTCGTCGTCTACCTGGATACGTTCCGCGATCGCGAGCGCGCGTACTTCTTCATGGTCAACCCGCTCGGCGTGCAGCTCGATGGCATCACGACCGAGGGCCAGGACGACGACCTGAGTTGGGACGCGGTGTGGCAAAGCGACGGCCGCCTGACGCCGGAAGGCTACGTCGTGCAAATGACGATCCCGTTCCGCAGCCTTCGCTTCTCCCGCGCGGAGGCGCAGACGTGGGGCATCGCGCTGGGCCGCATCATCCGCCGCAACGGGGAGGAAGCGTACTGGCCCGAGCTCACGAAGCGGGTCAAGGGTCTCGTGCCGCATTTCGCGCCGCTCGAAGGTCTCGCGGGCATCTCGCCGGGCCGCAACGTCCAGCTCAACCCCTATGGGACGCTCGCGCGGGCCCGTTTCCTCGACGACAACGTGCCGGCCATCGTCACCGATGGCGATCACCGCGCCGGCATGGACGCCAAGCTGGTGCTTCGCGACGCGCTGACCCTCGACGCGACGGTCAACCCGGACTTCAGCCAGGTCGAGTCGGATGACCCGCAGGTCACCGTGAACCAGCGGTTCGAGGTGTTCTTCCCGGAGAAGCGTCCGTTTTTCATCGAGAATGCGGGCTACTTCCAGACGCCGGTGGATCTCTTCTTCTCACGCCGTGTCGTCGACCCGGGGGGCGGAGTGCGCCTCACGGGAAAGGCGGGCCGCTGGGCGATCGGGGCGATCGCGATCAACGACCGTGCGCCGGGCCGGGTCCCGGCGCCCGACCCGCTCGCCGGCAGCCGCGCCGGCGTCGCTGCGTTCCGCATTCAGCGGGAGTTGGGGGAGGAGTCCACGATCGGCGCCCTCGTTACCAATCGTGAGCTCGAGGGGAGCTTCAATCGCATGGTGTCGCTCGACAGCCGCCTGCGGCTCGGCCGCACCTGGGCGGCGGTCGGCCAGGTGATGCACAGCGAGGAGTCCAGCACCTCGGGCAATGCGTTCTTCGTCGGCCTCGAGCGCGACGGACGCGCCTTCGATTACACGGGCGAATACGTCCAGTTCAGCCCGGACTTCGCCGCGCCGCTCGGCTTCGTCGAACGCGTCGGCATCCGCGAGGCGAAACAAGAAATGAAGTACCGCTGGCGGCCGAAGGGGAGCGCGATCCTGAACTACGGGCCCCTCGTCAAAGTGGTGTACACGTGGGACCCCTCGGGACTCCTGCTCGACCGCGAGATCAAGGGAGAGTTCCAGGTGGAGCTCGTGGGACAGACGGAGTTGCGGATCGAACGCCACCAATTCTTCGAGCGGTTCGACGGATTCCCGTTCCTCCCGTCCAACACGCAAGCGGCCGTGCGGACGGAGATCATCCCATGGTTGGGAATCGACGCGACGTACACCTGGGGAGCCGCCGTCAATCACGATCCGGCCTCCGGACAAGCGCCGTTCATGGGCGATGCGGCGGAAACGGAGCTCGTCGTCGCGCTGCGTCCGACGCCGCGGCTGCGGGTGGATGAGACGTTCCTGCACAGCCGGCTCGACCTGCCGGCCGGCGCGCACGTCTTCACGGAAGAGCAGTGGCGGAGCCGCATCGACTACCAGTTCAGCCGCTTCCTGTCGCTCCGCGCCATCGTGGACCACAAGGCTGAATCCGGCGATACCACCCTCGCCGATATCGAAACCAAAAAGAAATGGGGAGTCGACTTGCTGCTCACGTACCTGGTGAACCCGGGGACGGCGCTCTACGTGGGATACACGGACCGCTACGAGAACCTGGCGATCACGCCGGGCGCGTCGCCGTCCCTGTTCCGCACGCGCGCTCCCGATTTGTCCGTCGGCCGCCAGGTGTTCGTGAAGCTCAGTTATCTCTGGCGGTTTTAACCGCGGGGCGGGGAGGGGAATCGTGCGCTACCGAGACGGGAACGGCACCGGAGCATCGCGACCGCACGAGGGTGCGGGCGGCGAGCGCGGCGTGCCAGAAATCGTGGAGGCGCTCGAATTCGCGCTCTCCGCCCTGTCGGCTTCGTCCGCCACCAGCGAGGAGCTGGCCGAGATCCGCGCTCTGCTCGATGGGATGCGCGCCTCGACGGTGCGAGAGCCGTCGCGGCCACGGATCGCGACCTACTCGCAGGGGATGCATGGCTTCGGCCACATCCGTCGCAACGCGACGATCGCCCATGCTCTGCGCGCGACCGGGATGCAACCGGTGATCCTCATGATCGCCGAGGCATGGCAGGCGGGAGCGATCCCGATACCCGACGGTGTGGATTGCGTCACCCTCCCGGGTCTGCGCAAGGACGCCGCTGGCGGCTTGAATGCCCGTTCCCTGGACGTGTCCGACCAGGAGCTGATCGCGTTGCGCAGCGACGTGATTCGGAAAGCGGTGAAGGCCTTCCGCCCCGACGTGCTTTTGGTGGACTACCTGGCCCTCGGCGCGGGCCGGGAGCTGGTCTCGACGCTCGAACGAATTCGCAAGCACGGGCACACGCGCTGCGTGCTGGGCCTGCGGGAGGTGTTGCAGGATCCGGAGACCGTGGCCCGCACGTGGACCGAAGACGGCACGGCCGCCGCCATGCGGGACTACTACGACGCCATCTGGATCTACGGCGATCCGGCGGTCTTCGATCCCGTACGGGAGTACAGCGTCTTCGCCGAGGTGGAGGATAAGGTGCGGTACACCGGATACCTGGACCAGCGTCCGCGCCTCGACTTCGCCGGACCCCGCGCCGCCCAGCTCCTGGCGAACGTGCCGCCGCCGCCGAACAGGCTCGCTCTGTGTGTGGTCGGCGGCGGCGTGGACGGCCACGCCCTCGCCGAAGCGTTCGTGACGGCCGAGCTGCCGCCCGACATGACCGGCCTGATCGTCACCGGTCCGTACATGCCGCCGGAGCAGCGCACCCGACTGCTCGAGCATGCGCAGCGCCACCCGCGCTGCGACGTCCTGGAATTCATCCCCGATCCGACGCCGTTGATCGATCGGGCGGACCGGATCGTCGCCATGGGCGGCTACAACACGGTGTGCGAGATCCTGTCGTTCGAGAAGCATGCGCTGCTCGTGCCGCGCGTGCGTCCCGAGCCGGAGCAATGGATTCGCGCCGAGCGCCTGCGGAATCTGGGGCTTGCCGACGTCCTCCACCCCGATGAGTTGAGCCCGCGCGCCTTGAGCGAGTGGCTCGCCCGAGACGTCGGCCCGCGGCCCAACAGTCGCGCGCGCGTCGACGTCGGCGGCCTCGACCGGATCCCGCGCCTGGTGGCGGAGCTCCTCGGGGTCCCCCTCGAGGCGGCGCATCCGGCGTCCACCGAAAGGCCGGCGTGATGCGTACGCTCCTGATGTACGCCCAGGACCACAAAGGTCTCGGGCACATCAATCGGACTCTCACGATCGCCCGCCACCTGCTGCCGGCGCATCCGACCGCGGTCGCGTACATCGCCACCGAATCGCCGATCGCCAGCAATTTCACCCTGCCCGATCGCTGCGACTACATCAAACTGCCGGGCCGCCTCGTCCCCGCGGCGACGCCGCTGACCGTGGAGGACGAGGCGGCATCGCGCGAGCGCTTCGCGGAGATCCGGAGCCGCATGCTGCGCGACGCGGCGCTGGGGCTTGCCCCCGACCTCGTCCTGGTGGATCACGAGCCCCTCGGAAAGTTGGGAGAGTTTCGCGACGGGTTGTACGCCCTCAAAGCACGGCATCCGGGCACGCGGTTCGTCTTCGGCCTTCGAGACATCATGGACGATCCGGCGGCGATTCGCGCCCTATGGCGGGACCTGGGCGTGTACGACGCGCTCGAGGATCTGTACGACGACGTCGCCGTGTACGGCTCGCCCACGTTGTACGACGTTGCCGACGCCTATGCGATTCCGCCGTCCGTCCGCTCCAAGCTGCGGTACTGCGGCTGCATCGTGCGCGATCCGCCCGCCGTGGAGCCGGGCGAGCTGCGCCGGCGGCTGGGATTGCCGCCGCCGGGAGCGGGTCGAGTCGTGGTCGCCACCGTGGGAAGCGGCAGCGACGGGTACCCCGTGCTCGACGCGGTGCTCGGGGCGCTGGAGCAGTTGCGGGGGGGGGGCGCGTTTCCGGACCTCCAGGCGATCCTCGTGACGGGACCCTACATGCCGGCCGACCAGCGGGCGGCGCTCGAGGCGCGGGCGACGGCCGCGTGGCGCGTGCTGCCCCGTGCCGACAACCTCGCCCTCATGGTCGCCGCCGACGTGATCGTCGGAATGGGGGGCTACAACAGCGTCTACGAGGCGCTGCGCGTGGGGCGTCCACTCGTGATCGTCCCGCGCGAGACACACAAGGTCGAGCAGCGCATCCGCGCCGAAATGCTGGCGGCGCGCGAGTTGGCCCGCTGGGTCGGGCCCGCGGCCTTGACCGGGGCGACGCTCGCCGCCGCACTCGAGTGGGCGCTGGGTCAGGATCCGGAGGCGCACGCGCGACGCGTGCACGAGCTCCTGCCCTCCTTCGACGGGGCCGCCCGGCTCGCCCAGTATCTCTCCGGGTGGTTGGGCGACTGAATGCGGTTCCTCTACCGCCCCACCCCCGACCAGCGCGCCGCGCTGCAGGAGCGCCTGACACGCTGCCTCCAGCCAGGCGGGGTGATCGAGCTGCTCGCCCCGGTGCTCCCCGGCGGGTTTCGGCCGACCGAGGCGGTCTGCACCGCGTACAGCACGCATGCGGACCGCTTCGTTGTGCGCGCGCAGCTGCGCTTCGCGGTGGGCGAGGAGCGCTGCTATGCCCTCAAGGTGTACGCGGACGATTTCGCGGACCGCGTGTGGGCGTACGCCCGTATCCTGGGGCCGCACCAGCCCGCGCTGCGGGACGGCGCCTGTCTCCCGATGCACTTCCTGCCGCGCGAGCACATGCTCGTCTTTCCGTGGGTCGAGGGTCCGCCGGTGGCAGATGTCGTCGACCGTGGCGCGCCGGATCTGCTCCGTCGCACGGCCGAGCTGGCCGCTGCCCTGCATCGTCTCCCCGTCGTCCCTGAACCCGTCACGACGCCGGCGATGATCCTCGACGAGACGCGAGACCGGTGCCGGCGGGTGTGCGAGCGCTGGCCTGCGGCCGCCCCCGCCGTCGCGCCACTCCTCGCCGAGCTGGAGGAGGCGGCGACCGGCCTCGACCCGGCCCGCCCCGCGCCCGTGCACGGCGATCTCGACACCGGGCAGGTCTTGTGGACCGGCGAGCGTCTGGTGCTCGTCGACTTGGACATGTTCGGCTACACCGATCCGGCGTACGATGCGGGCCACTGCCTGGGCCAAATGGAACGCCGCGGCGTACCGGATCGCTGGCTCACGGTTTTTCGCGAAGCCTACCACGCCGCGTTCCCCGCGGTCTCGGCGCGCAACATCGCGTTCTACCGCGCGCTCACGCTGGTGCGAAAGATCCACACCGTGTGCCGCCTGGAGCCAGATCGCTGGCCGGCGCTCGTGCCACACCTCGTCAGTCACGCGCGGGACGCGCTGCGGGAGATGGACGCTCCGGTGCCGACGTCATGAGCGACGCGACGCTGCTGAATCACGTGCTCCGCGCCGTGCACGGAGACCACACGCGGCTCGAGACGTGGAGCGCGCATCCGTTGACGGACCGCGCGCACAACCGCGTCGTCCGATATGAGCTTCGCGCGACCTATGGAGCGACGCTGCGCTGTGTCGGCAAGTCCTACGAGGTGGAGGCGGACGCTCTTCGGGTCGCGGACATCATTCGCGCCGTGAACGCCGGCGGGAAGGTGGCGACGCCGCGACTGCTCGCCGTTGACGTACCGCGTTGCCTCCTCGTGTTCACGTACGAGGAGGGCGACCCCTTCACGCCGGCGCTCGCGGGCGAGGAACGCGCGGTCACGGCGGCGGTCGGGCGCGCCCTCGCGGCGCTCCATGCCACGCCCGTGCCGGCGATCGTCGAGCGCGTCACCACCGCCGCCCTGGTGCTAGACGATCTGCGGCCCCGCGTCGCGGAGCTGCGCGGCCGCCTGCCCCGCTTGAGCGGATCGCTCCCAAGGAGGCTCGCGGAGCTGGAGCGCGACTTACCATCCGACCCACCCGTGTTGTCGCTGGTGCACGGCGACTTCGGCCCCGCGAACCTGGTCTGGAACGGTCGCGAGGTCGTGGTGCTGGACTTCGACCGCTGTGCCCGCGGCGATCCGGCCCTGGACCTCGGCACGTTGTTCACCCAGCTGCACCGCAGCGCGCTGCGCGCGCCGGCGCGACTCCCGCGCTTGTCGGAGCTGCGCGCGCGCGTCCTCGAAGCATACGGCGCGGACGCCGATCTGGACGCGCGGGTGCGGTGGTACGAGCGGGCCGTGCTGGTGCGGAAGATCCATTCGCTGGCGCTGGACACCACGCGGCACGCGCGGCCCGATCGCATCCGCCAACGCCATTCCGAAGCGGTGCGTCTCCTGGAGATGGAGGAGAGCCATGCGCCCTCCGTCTAAGGGCTCGCGCTTCCGACAGATCGTGTGGACGCACCTCCGGCGCGTCGAAGGTCGGCTCGCCGTCGCCGCGCTCGGGACGCTGGGTGTAGCCGGGGCCGAGCTGCTCAAGCCGTGGCCCCTGAAGATCATCCTCGACCACGGGATCCTGCACCACCCGCTCTCGCCGTTCTTGCGCGGGCTCCCGGGCGTCGCGGGCGCGGACCCGGTGGAGCTGCTCGTGGGGGCCGCCGTGGCGATCGTGGCGATCGCACTGCTCGGCGGTCTCTGTTCTTACTTCCAGGTGTTCATCACTTCGTCGGTGGGCTCGGAGATGGTGTACGCCGTGCGGCGCGAGATGTTTGCCCACCTGCAGCGCCTCTCGCTGTCGTTCCACAACCGGGCCCGGTCGGGCGACCTCCTCACCAAGATCGCGGGCGACACCAACGAGCTGCGCAACGTGTTCGCGGAACATCTGCTGAAATTCGGCTCCGATCTGCTGACGGTGATCGGGATGTTCCTCGTCATGGTCGTGCTGGACTGGAAGCTCACCCTGGTGGCCCTCGCGCCGGCGCCGGTGCTGTGGTTCAGCCTCCTTCATCTATATCGGAAGACCAAGTCGTCGGTGAAGCGGCAGAAAACCCAGGAGGGCCGGGTGGCGTCGCGGATGAACGAGGTCCTGTCGGCGATTCCCGTGGTGCAGGCCTTTGCCCGCGAGCGGCACGAGGAGGCGCGCTTCGATGCCGTGACCGCGGAGACGCTGCGCGAGAGTGTGCGCGTGGCACGGCTCGAGGCCGCCGCGACCCGCTCGTCGGAGATCATCACGGCGGTGGGAACCGCGGCCGCGGTCGTGTTCGGCGCGCTGCGCGTCCTGCATGGCGCGATGCTGCCGGGCGAGCTCACGGTGATCGTCGCATACCTCACGAACCTCTACAACCCGGTGAAGGGGATGGCGAAGGCGTCGACCAAGTTCTCCCGGGCGATGGCCAGCGCCGATCGCATTTCCGAGGTGCTCGACATCGAGCCCGACATCCAGGACCGCGCCGACGCCGTCGACGCTCCGGCCTTCCGCGGCGCGATCGCCTTCCAGGACGTGTCGTTCGATTACGGGGACGGGAAGGGCGTGTTGCACGGCGTGTCCTTCACGCTCGCACCCGGTCGCCGCCTGGCGCTCGTCGGGGCGTCCGGGGCCGGGAAGTCGACGATCGTCAGTCTCATCCTGAGACTCTACGACCCGCGCAATGGCGCCGTCCTCATCGACGGAGTCGATACGCGGCGGTACCGCCGCGAGTCGTTACGCCGCCAGATCGGGCTCGTGTTGCAGCAATCGATCCTGTTCGGCGCGACGATCCGGGAGAACATTGCCTATGGCAACCCCGAGGCCGATCTCGACGCGATCGTCGCCGCGGCCCGGGCGGCGAACGCCGATGAGTTCATCCGCGAGCTGGATGACGGCTACGACACCGTCGTCGGCGAGCGCGGGGCGACCCTCTCGGGCGGCCAGCGCCAGCGCATCGCCATTGCCCGCGCCCTGATCCGCAACGCGCCGATCCTCATCCTCGACGAGCCGATGACGGGCCTCGACGTCGAGAGCGAAGCCAAGGTGCGGCAGGCCCTCGCCCGCCTGATGGCGGGCAAGACCACCCTCCTGATCACGCACGATCTGCCCTCGGTGGCCGACGCCGACAGTGTCCTCGTGCTCGACGAGGGACGCGTCGTCGGCTACGGCACCCACGCGCAGCTGCTGCAACAGAGCCACCGCTACCGCCGGCTCTACGAGCTGGTGTCCGCATGATCGGGTTCCCCGGGGATCGCGACTTTCCGCAGCTCGCCGTCGCCAGCGACCCGGAACGTATGCTCGGTCTGTTCCGCGCGCGGCTGACGCCGATCGGCGGAACGGCGCGCGACATCGAGGCGTGCGTCCCGTTTCGCTTCCGCTGCCGCCAGTCTACGGCGCGCCTGGTGCTGCAGTACACGCTGCGCCTGGTCGAGCCTGCCACCGGCCGCCGCTGGGATCAGTGGGTCACGGGCCTCGTCTATGCCGAGCCGGGCAAGGCCGAGGCGTTGTCGGGGGAATTGCGGGCGGCCGACCCGCGCCGGGGCATCCCCGATCGCTGGTTGGTATTCGAGCCCGTGGAGTTCATCCCCGAGCTGCAGATGCTCGTGCAGGTTTTCCCGTTCGATCGAAAGCTCCCCCACCTCGCGCCCGTGCTGAACGGTGCGTTGCGCGACCTCGAACCTCCCCTCGTGGCGCGGCTCGGCCGCGGTGAGTGGCGCACGAAGGGTCGTGACATCGAGCCGACGCGCTATCGAACCGAGCTGGGAGCGGCTCTGCGCTACACCGTGCACGCCGAGGAGACGTGCACGGCGCGCGCCACGACCGCCCGCTGCTACGCGAAGGTGTACCGCGACGATCACGGCAGCGCCACACACGCATTGCTCGAATCCTTGGCGGCGCGTGCCGAGCGAGAGGCGCGTCCATACGACGCCGTGCGGTCCCTCGCCTATCGGCCGGAACTGCGCACGCTGGTCCTGGAGGAGGCCGCGGGTACGGCCCTCCAACAGATCCTGCTGGAGCGCCAGGAGGGAAAGTCCGCCGAGGCGCTGCGTCGCGTCGCCCGGGCGGTGGCGGCGTTCAACCAGGACGACGTGCCTGTCACGGTCACCAGCACACTCGAGGATCAGTTGGATGAGATCCTGCGCGCGGTGACGCTGCTGCAGTGGGCCTGTCCCGATGTCGCCGCCGAGCTCGACGCCATCGCCGCCGACGTGGCGCGCGGATTGGGGGTCGTCGCGCCGTCACCGATTCACCGGGACCTCAAGACGGACCACCTCTTTCTTTCGGCCGGTCGCGTCATGTTCATCGACCTCGACTCCGTGGTGCTGGGTGATCCGGTCCGCGATCCAGCCCACCTCTTCGCTCACATCGCGGCGCGCGTGGGGTTGGACGCGTTGCCCCGCGAGGACGCGCGAGCGGCGGCCTGGACCTTCGCGGACGAGTACTTCCGCCACGTCCCACCGGACTGGCGTGAGCGATTCGCGCCCCACTGCGCCGGCGCCCTGCTCGAAGTGGCGCGGGGCATCTTCAAACGTCAGGAGGCCGGGTGGCGCGATAAAGTGAAGATCGCTATCGCTGAGGCGCACCGGGCGTTGGCGCGATGAAACCGATCCTCGATCTCCCCGACGACCCGGCGCTGCCGGCCATCGCCGCCATCCGCACGGCGGGCCTCCGCGCCGTGCTCCCGACCCTCGACCTCGCGGGCGACGATGCCGTCGAGCTGCGCGTCTGCGGCTACACGCCGGGCTCGCGCGTCACACTGGACGTCCAGGCCGGGCAACAGCGCGTCGCCATCAAGGTTTACGCGGACGACGCCGAGCCGGAAGCGGCGCTCTACCGGGCACTCGGCACGGCCGGCTTCGGGGAGGACGGCCGGGCGGGGGCGCGCGTACCACCCCTCCTCGCGTGGGAGCCCGCACTTCACGTTCTGGCCATCGGGTGGCTGCACGGACCCCCCGCGAATCAGGTGGTCAAGGAGGGGCAGGGCCGGCGCGCCGGCGAGTTGGCGGCCCGGTGGATATGGAGTGCGGCCTCGGCTCCGGTCAGGTTAGGACCGACCGTCGGCGTCGCTCAGATCCTCCTGCAGGCCGGGAAATCGGTCGCCCGTCTCGCCGCCGTCGAACGTGGGCTCGGCGCCGCCGCCAAAGGTGTCGCCCTCGGGCTCGCCGCCGCCCCGCCGCCCGAGAGTGCGCCGCGGCTCGTCCACGGCACACTCTACGCCCGCCACATCCTCGATCTCGGCGGCGAGCCCGGCGGGCCCGGTGTCCCGGGAGTAATCGACTGGCAGCGCTTCGGTCAGGGACCGGTGGAGCTCGACGCCGGGGTGTTCCTCGCGACGCTCACGCGGCTGCGGCGGCGGCACGAGGACGCCGCCGCGCAGGCAACGCGGGCGGAAGAGGCCTTTCTAGCGGAGACGCGGGGGCTGCTCGAGCGGGACACGCTTCGCTGGTATCGGGCCGCGGCGCTGCTGCACCTCGCGGCGCGCCTCTTGAAGCGCGACGCGCCGGCAGCGGCGCGGCCCATCGTGGACGAGGCGGCCCGCCTCATCAAGCCCGCTCCCGTGGTGCCACGGGCGGCCGCGTTGGAGCTGGTGCTGCGCGCGCTCTCCACGCGCCCGGCGACGCCGGAGGAGTTGGAGGAGATTCGCCGGCTACTGAGCTAGGTTGGGCTCGTCGATTTTCTCGAGCGCTCGCACCGCCTTGCGGTGCACGGCGGGGTCCGGGTCCCGGCGCGCGATCTCTTGCAGGACCGGAACCGCGGTGGTCCGCGGCGCGGAGTCGCGGATGCTCTCGATCGCCTCGCGGCGTACCTCGGGATTCGGGTGGGTGCGCGCGATGGCAATCACCTCGTGCAAGCCGGCACCGTCCGCCATCTCCCCCAGCACCTCGACGGCTTCGTGCATCACGTGCTGGTCTGGATCGCGCCGCGCGATCGTGGCGAGGATGCGCACGGTCTCGGCGCCGGGGAACGCCTGCCCGAGGCTCTCCACCGCTTCGTCTCGCACGTCCCCATCGGGATCGTTCTGGGCCAGTGTGATGAGGATCGTCCGCGTCCTGGCATCCGTCGCGTAGGCGAGCGCCTTCACGGCGTCGTGCCGCACCTCGGGGTCGCGGGAGTCGAGCGCGAGCGCGATCAGGGAATCCGCGGACAGCGGCGAGGTTGGGTGCGGTCCCGCGCCGCTGCCGATCGCAAGGGCCAGTACCACCATTCCCACGACAACCCCGGCGAGCCAGCGCGGGAAGGCGTGGCCGGGGACCGGTACCAGGAGGCGCCGCACCCGGTTGATGAGCGAGCCGCCGTTCGCGACGAGCGCGAGCGACGGCGCGGCGCGCAGCTGTTCCATCGTCAGCAGTGCGCCGGCGTACAACCGCGCGTCGCCGCACGCGGCGACGGCCAGGTCGTCGCAGCAGTGCTCCCGCTCTTCGCGCACTTGGGCCGAGACCCACCACACCGCGGGGTGGTAGAAGAGCAGTGTCTCCACGACCGTTTGCAGCAGGTTCACGAGATAGTCGTGCCGCCGCACGTGGGCCAGCTCATGGGCGAGCAGCGCGTCGAGCTGCAGCGGAGTGAGCGTCCCTCCCGTCAGCACGCTCACCGGGACGAGAATCACCGGTCGCCACCATCCGATGACCGCCGGCACCTCCACCAGGGCGGACGCGAGCAGCTGCACCGGTCGACTGATCCGCAATTGCGCCGCGAGACGAGCGATCACCCGCTGCAGCTCCTCCGGCACGATCCGCGTCCCCATGGTCCGGAGGCGCCGCGTTGCCCGCCACCGCGACCCGACGAGGATCGCACACAGCGTCACTCCGGCGCCCCATGCCGCGACGAGCCACGGCAGCGCGGGCTCGACCCCAGCACGGATCCGCAGGGCGAGCGTGTGTCCGGCGAGCGCGAGTCCCGGGTCCGCGGCGTGGAAGCGTAGGGCTGTCGCGAGCGGCAGGAGCGCCATGAACACCAGCGTCGCCGTCGCGAGAGCGTAGCGCAGCCGCGCCTCCCGCGACGGAACGATCGCGAGCAATGCCGTCAGGGCGACCGCCGCGAGCGCGCCCTCCCAGAGCGAGTGCAGCAGGGCCCAGCCAACCGTGTGGATTGCGCTCATGTTGTTCCCACCGTGTTACGCAGATAGTGTACCAGATTTTCGTAGATACACCGGCGGGATTCAACTGGGAGTATCCCCTAAGTGCACGACCCGTATGTTGCTGGCGCGCAACGTTTCCGTTCTTAACCGAGGTACTCTTCCCGATACATCCTGATCAACTCGAAGAAATAAGACAGGGCCAAGGGCCCGATGAGCAGTCCCAGAATCCCAAAGTACGGCACGCCCGCTACCGCCCCCACCAGCGTCACGATCGGGTGAATTTGCGCCCACCTCCTGAACACCATCGGCCTGATGACGTAATCCACTCCGCCCACCGCCAGCACTCCCCAGATCGCGAGCGCGATCGCGGCGCCGTAGCGTCCCTCGAGCACCAACGACAGCACGCCCGGTCCCCAGACGAGACCGCTGCCGACGACCGGCAGAATCGCGACGACGACGGTGACGACGCCCCAAAACACCGCGTTGGGGATGCCCGTCAGCGCGAAGCCGATCGCCACGAGCAGCCCTTGCACGGCCGCCGTGAGCCCCGTCCCGATCAGGGTCGAGATCGTGACGTCGTGAAAGCGCTGTTGCAGCTTGTCGGCGTTCAGGGCGGAGAAGGGGATGTAGGGGCGAACGGCCTCCCACACCTTACCAGGCCGGAGCAGCAGGTAATAGAGTCCGATGAATGCGATCGTGAGGTTCAGCGCGAGCCGGGTGGCGGTGCCGACGAGACTGAAGGCCCCGGTGCCGAGCCACCCCACGACGCTGCGACCGAGGTTCGCCAGTTCGGGGCCCAAGTCGGTGCCGCCGATGCGCAGCGACGACAGGCGGCCGAGGATCGGGCTCTTCACGACGCCCGCCGCGATCTGCTGCGCCTCGCCCACGATCAGCCCCGCGAACGACACGCCCGGGACGACGATGAGGAAGATGCCCAGCAACACGACGACCGTCGCGGCGAGCGCGGCGCTCATGCGCTTCGCCAGCCAGCGTTGCATCGGCGCGAAGATGACATACAGAACCGGGATGCCAATCAGGCCCGTGGCGTACGGGGCCAACGACCACGCCAGGGCGAACCCCAGGAGCAGAACCACCAGCGCGGCGCGCTGGTGGTTCGTGTCCAGGAAGGGCATCAGTTACGGATCGATCGGATCATCGTCATCGTCGAACACGAACGTCGACCCGCCACCGGTGCCGCTCACGCGCTCCACCCGCAGCACTCGGCTCAACGTCTTTCCGTCGACCACGATGCTGACGAGGTAATCGCCGCTCGCCACCGCGGGGGGACCGCCGCCACCGCCGAATCCGCCGCCGCCGCCCACCGGCGCCCGCCCGAAGGCCTGGGCGATGAATCCGAGTGCGCCCAATCCGCCGCCCCCTCCGCCGCCGCCGCCCTGGCCGGGTTTGCGCAGCAGGGTCCCGAGCGTCTGGAGGAAACTCGCGTCGGGGGCGGCTCGCCGGACTCGCCGCCGCTCTCGCCACCCGCCGCGGGTGGCGCGCCTCCGGCAACCGGTGCGCGTGGCGTCGTCTCGCCCGGACGGTCCTGGAATCGTCCCGCGGCGGTGAACACGCTGCCACCACCGCCGCCGCCACCTCCACCACCTCCGCCTCCTCCAAATCCGAACCGCTGCGCGAGCCCCTGCAGGTCACCCGCGAGCAGCGCGGTCTTTATCGGCTCGAGCTGCTGCGTGGGCGTGCCGGCTTTGGTCAGGGAGTCGAACACGACGTTGATTCGCGCCACGAGCCACGCGCTGTCGCGCTTTTGCGAAGGCCCGAGTGGCGTGGGCGGGGGCGTCTTGCCCGCGAAGTTCCAGACGACGCGGTGCAGGCCGGTGCCCGCGGGCCCCTGAATCGTGCGCACGGTGTCGCCCATGACATCGCGAATCACGACGCGCGTGCGCGCGCGACGGTCGCTGTTCGCCGCCGTGAGGCGGTACGCGATCTCCGCGCCGTACTGCGGGCTCGGCGCGCGGAACGCCTTCTGCCCGGGACTGCCGCCGCCCAGGGGCGACTGGCCGTACTGATACGCGGCCTTGGGCTGGAACAGGTACGCCGTCGCCGCGATGACGCTGTCGGTCAACTGCTCGAGCGGCGCAATATCGACGATCCACAGAGCGCGGCCGTGCGTCGCGGCGATCAGCTCCCGCTCGCGCGGGTGGATCTTCAGGTCGTGCACCGGGACGGTGGGCAGGCCGTTCATGAACTTCTGCCACGACGCGCCACGGTCGAACGAGACATAGGCGCCCACGTCGGTGCCGACGAAGAGCAGGTTCTTGTTGGCGAGGTCTTCGCGAATCACGTGGACGTAGTTCGGGCCGCCCTTGGGCAAGTTGTTCACGATCGAGCGGAACGATTTCCCGAAATCGCTGGTCGCGTACACGTACGCCGTGTAGTCCCCGTTGCGGTGATTGTCGAACGTGACGTAGAAGGTGGCCGAGTCGAAGCGCGACGGCTCGATGCGGCTCACGTAGCTGCCCGCCGGGACGCCGGGGAAGCGGCCGGTGAGGTTCTCCCAGCTGCCGCCGTCGTTCTTCGTGAGCCAGACGTTGCCGTCATCGGTGCCGGCATACAGCAGCCCGGGCCGGATCGGCGACTCCGAGAGCGAGACGATCGTGCAGAACGTCTCGGCGCCCGTCACGTCGGGCGTGACGCCGCCCGTGGTGCGCGTCGAGACCCGGATCTTCATCGTGTCGCGCGTCGACAAGTCCTGCGAGATCGGGAAGAGGTCCTCGCCGCGGCGCGTCGACTTCATCACCTTGCTGGCGCCGGCGTAGAAGATTTCGGGATTGTGCGCCGAGATCAGGAAGGGCGTGTTCCAGTTCCAGCGTACGTCGGTATCGGACGAGTCGGCGCGCTGGCGGGCTCGCAGCTCGGCCAGGCGGCGCGCCTGCGCCCCGGGGGCGGGCTTCGTCGTGTCGGGTCGTTCAATGACGATGGAATCCTCGAACATCTGGTAGCGCGGCCGCCAGTTGGGCTTCTGGAGATTGGTGCGCTCCCCCGTCGCGAAGTTGAGGCGCGACATGTTGCCGCCCTGCGACTCGACGTAGACGATGTTCGGGTCGGTTGGGTCCTGCGCCGTGTAAAAGCCGTCGCCGCCGCCGACCGTCGTCCAGTCGGCGTTGGTGATATCGCCTTGGCGGCGCCGCGAGTACCCGCACCAGGAGCCGTTGTCCTGGTAGCCGGCGCAGACGCGGTAGGGGAAGCCCATGTCGTAGCTGACGATGTAGGGCTGGCCGATGGCGAAGCTGTTCAGGAAGTCCCAGTTGCCACCCTTGTCCCACGTCTGGGCCACGCCGCCGTCGTCTCCGACGATCATGTGATTCGGGTCGTTGGGATCGATCCACATCGCGTGGTGATCGACGTGAATCCCCTGCGTCGCGTTGCCGACGGTCTTGCCGCCGTCATTCGAGAAGTTCACCGGCGTCGATGACCAGTAGACGCGATTCGCGTCTTTCGGATCGACGCGCACCTGTGAGTAGTAGAAGGGGCGCACGTTGTTGCCGTTCATCTTTTCCCAGGTTGCTCCCGCATCACTGGATCGATACAGCCCCGACGGCCGAGTTTGGGCGGCCTTCGTCTTGTCGGCGCGGGGGTTGGCGGTCGTGTCCGCCTCGAGCATCAGGTAGATCACCTTGGGATCCGAGGCGGCGATCGCGATGCCGATACGGCCCTTGGTCGTCGTGGGGAGGCCGCCGCCCGTCACCGCGGTCCACGTCTTGCCGCCGTCGGTCGTCTTCCAGAGACCACTGCCGGGCCCGCCCGAGTTCAGGTAGTACGGGCCACGCTGCCGCTCCCAGCTCGCCGCGAAGAGCACCTCAGGGTTCGACGGATCCATCGCGACGTCTACGAAGCCGGCGCGGTCCGACACGAACTTGATGAGCGTCCACGTCGCGCCGCCATCGGTCGTCCTATAGAGGCCGCGCTCGGCGTTGGGCGCCCACGGTTGGCCCAGCGCGGCGACGTACACGATGTTGGGGTTCGTCGGATGGACGACGATGCGGCCGATCGCGCCGGTCTTCTCGAGCCCCGACGCCTTCCAAGTCAGCCCCCCGTCAGTCGATTTGAAGATTCCGCAACCGGGGGAGATCGTGTTGCGCGAGTCCTCTTCGCCGGTGCCGGCCCACACCTGCTGCGTATCCGAGGGCGCGATCGCGATCTCGCCCATGGCGACGCACGAGTAGTTGTCGAAGACGGGGCGGAACGACGTGCCGTTGTTGGTGGTCTTCCAGATCCCGCCCGCCGCCGCGCCGACGAAGAACGTCTTGGAGGGGCTCGGGATGCCGACGACGCTCGAGACGCGGCCCATCATGTTGGCGGGCCCGATGTTGCGCCAGCGGAACGCGGCGAGGAGCGTGGAGTCGAGCGTGATCTTGCTTTGCGCGGCGCCGACGACGGGCACGGTGGCGACCACCGCGAGGACGGCCGCAGCCGTCCACAGGCGACGAGTCATGACAGCCTCATCAAGAAGAAGGGTTGTGTGGGGAAACGGTGCAGCTAATGAAGTACGTCCGCTAGGGGCGGGGTGTTGATGCGCGGTGTCCCGAGACGAGGAGGAGTCTCGGGACACCGGAGCGGGGGTCTGCTTACCAGGCGATTACGTAGTCCCAGGCGATGACGTAATCGAAGAAACTCGTCAGAAGCTGTGCGAGGAGCGCGTCCATCGAGACTCACCTCCCTCTCGGGTTCGCGTTGCGGTGAACGGAGCGGTAGCTTACGGTCAAAAGCTGCTAGGCCCCTCTTAACTACATCTCAACACGTTGCCCCAAAATGGCTTAGACGTGCTTCGCCTCAACCTTTTCGGCTCCCCCGAGCTGGTGCGGCCTGGCCCCGCCGGCGCAGCGTTGCGCTTCCGCACCAGGAAGCACCTCGCCGTCTTGCTCTACCTCCATTTCGAGGGACGGGCGCGCGCGGTCCCGCGCGATCGCCTCGTCGATCTGATCTGGCCCGAAGTGTCGGCGTCCAAGGGCCGACACTCACTCTCGCAGGCCCTGCTCGCCATTCGCACGCGCCTCGGCAAGGGCGCGGTGACCGGCAAGGAGCAGGACGTGCGGCTCCTCGCAGAGCTGCCGACCGACCTGTCGGCGTTCCGCGATGGTGACATCGCGGGGTTCCCCGTCACAGAACCCTTGCGAGGGATCGAGGACTGCGGCGGCGTCGAGTTCGCCCATTGGGCCGACGGCGCGCGTGCCCGGCTCAGGACCGAGGCGCGGGACCTTCTCCTGATAGCGCTTCGCGCGGCGCGGGCGAGCGGCCATGCGGCCCACACCCACCGGCTCGCCGCCGCCCTGCACAACGTCGACCAGCTGTGCGCCGAGGCGGTGTACGCGCTTGCCGAGGGCGCCCTCCTGGACGCCGATACGGTGGGCGCGATGCGCCTGCTCAAGGATCACGTGCGCCGCGCTCGCGGGGAGTTGGGCGCGGACCCGAACCCCGAGATCGTCAGGCTGCTGCGCCGCTTGGAGCGCGGCGAGCGACCTGCCGTCGCGCCTTCGGCCACCGAGGTGCCCGCGCGCCCACATGTTTTTGTCGCGCGTGTAGGCGAGCTGGGAACGCTGGAGGCGTTGGCGCAGCGCGTCGCCACGGAAACTGTTCGGGTCTGCCTGATCACGGGTGCGCCCGGCGTCGGCAAGAGCTCCTTGCTGCGGCGTTTCGCGACGTCACTGCAGGCGCGCGCCTGGTCCGTGTTCGTGGTCGCGTGTCAGGAAATCGGGCAAGGCATTCCCTACGCCGCTGTCGCCGAGCTGATCACGTCGTTGGGGCGCGATCCCGCCGCCGCCGCGACGGACCCCCTGTGGCTGTCGGAGGCGAGCCGCGTGTGTCCGGCGCTGCGGGCCATCTACGCCGGTGTGCCGGAACCCGTCGAGGCGCCGACCGATTCGATCCGCCTGCGCGTCGCCGAGGCCGTCATTCACATGATGGCCGCGGTGGCGGACGAGGGCCCCGTGCTGCTGGTGTTCGACGATATGCAGTTCATCGATCCCGCGAGCCAGGACGTGTTGTTCCTGGTGACGCGAGGGCTCGCAGGCCAGGGTGGCCCGCAGGTACCCACGTTGGTCTTGGGGGGGATGCGCGGCGGCGAGGCCACGCGCGGTGGCGTGACGTGGGGTGAAGCGCTCGCGCTCGAGCCGCTCGATCGCGCGCAGGCGCTAACCCTGATCCACGAACTCTCGCGCGGTGATGACACCAGCGCCGACATCCAGGAGACGATCGTCCGCCTCTCCCAGGGGAATCCGTATCACATCGAAATGCTCCTGGCCGACTGGCGCATGCATCGGGCCGATTCGCTCGTGGCCGCCGAGAGCGCGGGCGACGGCATGGCGATCTCCTGGGCGCCGCCCGAGGACCTGCGCGCGGCCTTCGCCCGGCAGTTCGGGGATCTCTCGACCGACGCGCGGCATACGCTGCAGGTGCTCGCCGTCGCCGGCAAATCGATGGCGCCCCTGGACGTCGCGACGCTGCTCGGCCTCGACGGCGGAGCAACGGAGCGCGTCGCACTCGAAATGCTGGACCGCGGCGTGGGCCGCGTCGATCAGGGGAAACTGTCGTTCAAGAACGAGCTGCACCGGGCCTACGTCTATCACGCGATGGGGAGCGACCGCCGCACCTACCATCACACGCAGCTCGCCAGCCGGTTGTCGAGCGGCGACGATCGGGGCGAGCTCCAAGTGAAGCTCGAGCTCGTGCACCATTCGATGGGTGCCGGGCTCGAGCGACAGGCGATGGATACCGCGCTCGACGCCGCGGAGGACGCCATTGCGCGCGACGCGCCGCGCGAGGCCGAGCGCGTGCTCACCCGGATCCTGCGCGCGTACACCGTGGCGCCGGGATCGCGCCTGCGATTGCTGCTCGCGCACGCCCTGTTTGCCGAGAGTGAGTATCAGCGAGCGCTGGACACGCTGAACGACTGGCAGTCGAGCGACCCCTCTCCGGGAGACCGCGCCCTCGCGGCGCTACTGCGCGCCGAGGCGCTGCACCGCGCGCGTTTGGGCAGCGATGAGATCATCATGAACGCCACGCAGGACGCGATCGCGCGAGCGGAGGAAGCAGGCGCCTCGCGCTTCCTCGTTCGCGCCAATTACATCCGCGCCGAAATCGGCATCGACGGAGATCTAGGCGCGCTGGCCGACGCCGAGGCGCTGGCGGAGAGAATCGCGGCTCGAGACCCGACCCCCGAGTGCGTCGCGCTCGCGAATCTCACGATCGCGCAGGTGGCCCTCACGCGCGGCCAGGTGGTCCAGGCCGTCGAACGGCTCGATGCGGCGCTCCCGATTCTGCAATCGCTGGCGCTGCTCGTGGAATTGCGCCGCGGGCAGAGCGTGCTGGGAATCTGTCTCAAGGCGTTGGGGAGATTCGACGAGGCGGCCCGCGCGTATCAGGAGGCGATCTCCCTCGCCGAGCGTGGCGGCGTCAGTGGCGCGATCGTGCACACGCGCATGATTCTCGCGAACCTGTATCACGATCTCGCGTTCTACGCGGCCGCGGTCGATTGCTTCCGGCCCGCCTTCGCGGTCCTACAGGCGATCACGTCGTCGCGCGCCTGGGTGGAGGGGTATTGCGACGTCGCGCGTCTCGCCGTGGTGCTCGGGAATCTCTCCGAAGCCGAGGTGGCCGTGGAACGCTGCGAGGATGGCGCGCGGCGATCAAGCTTGTGGCGTCACCGCGTGACCGCGTGCATGGCGCGCGCGGAGTTTCATCTGTGCACTGGCCAGTCGCAGCGCGCGTGGTCCCTCCTCGAGGAAGCTCGGGCCCTCACGGGGGATCGCGCGCACCTGCTGCCCGATGCCGGGCGCTACGAACGGCTGCAACGTCACTTCGTGTGGGCGACGCGCGGCTACGACGCGGTCAAAGCGCTCGACCGGCCGGCCGCTCACGCGCGCTATGATCTGGTGGATGCATTGGAGGGGAGAATCTTCGATGAAGCGGTGGCGCACCTCGCCGGCGATCGGCGAGATGCACAGGCATTGGAGGAAGCCGTAAAGAAAGGACTGCTCGGGCCCGTCGCGCGCGTCCTCGCTTCCGGTGTGCACCATCCCGGGATCCCGGAACGGCAGCCGGGGGAATCGACGGCGCAGCTGGTGGCGCGGGTCTTTCCGCACCCCCAGCGCGCCGTGATCCCTGCGGCGGTAGGGCTCTAGCGCCGGCGCGTCGTTCTTCGGACCCGGGCCGTGGCCCGCGGCGGGGCCGCGGCTGCCGGCGTCGGCAGAGCGACGTCACTGTTCCAGATATCCTGGGCCATGAGCCACTTCCCATCTTCGTTCACCCAGCGGACGATGTACTTCCCGGAATCGACCGGGCCTGCGCCAGGGGGCAGGGGGACGCCCGCCGCCCATTTCCACCGCCAGCGCCCCTGCTCGACAGCCGCCGAGCCATTCGCCCACACCGAATCGGCGTGCAGCGTGAGCGTGGGCTTCACCGCGTTCATTGTTGCGAAGAAGGCGCGGATGGCTTCCTTGCCGCGCGTGGGCGCCATGTTGGGCGGCATGACGATCGCGTTTTGCGTGTAGAACTCCGCGATCGAATCGGCGTGGCCCGTGGACGTGAGCCGCCCCCAGGTGGCGTTGGCGGCGTCGATCGCCTTTTTGGCGTCGCCGGCGGTGCCCGACGGCGGCGGCATGCAGGCGACCGCCGCGAGCAACGCGAGGCAGGTGGCTTTGGTCATGGCGTGCGCGGCCGAGCGGTCGGCGGCAGGACGCCGTTCAGGCGCAGGTAGTTCGCTTCCTGGCTGTAGTGATCGGCCCAGTCACCCACCGTGATCATCATCGCGGATGCGAGCGTAAAGGGATTGGGGCCAAAGAGCTGGATCGGTGCACTGAGGTTCGAGTCGTCGAGTTTTGCGAACGCTTGCTCGCAGAAAGCGAAACTCTCCTTGAGCCGGGCGACGAGAGCGTCCTTGCCGGCGGTCGTATCGATCGCCGTGCGCGTCGGCGGCGCCATGCCGGCGACCTTACCGCAGAGGAGATCGTTTCCTTCATTGATGAGGTGGACCTGGATCGCGGCGAAACTCATCTGCCCCGGCGTGGGCCGGTAGTTGTACTTCTCGGCCGGCATCGCCTCGGCAGCGGCGGTCAGGATGCGCGTATAGCGCTGGGTCATGGTGCGCAGCGCGTCAGCGACGGGACTCTTCGAGGAGCTCGCCGGTTGGGCGGCGGCGGCCTGGAGAAGGAGTAAGGATGCGATCAGCATTGCAGTGCCCTTGGTTCGGGGAGGATGGAAGTCTGTACTGTGAAGGGGTGCCCGTCCAGAGGCTTGACGCTGTCTTGACGCACGGCGGCGAGGTTGCGCCTGCGTTGCACTCTTAATCGCCATCCAAGGAGGCTCTCATGCGTTGCCGCTTGCTCTTCCCCCTCGCCGTCCTGGTGCTGGCCGCCGCGTGCAAGGATGCGTTCGAAGTCCGCCCAGGCTCGTGGAACTGGCTCACAGAACAGCGCGTGAAAACCGACGCGTCCGAGATCACCGTGATGACGCAGAACCTCTACGTCGGCGCCGACGTCGACGCCGTCATCGGAGCACTCGCCTCGCCCGACCCGAATGACGATCTCCCGGCGCTCCTGTTCGCGATCCAGACCCTCGCCGAGACCGATTTCCCGGCGCGCGCCGATGCCATCGCGGACGAGATCGCGCGCACTCGGCCCCACGTCGTGGGCCTCCAGGAAGTCTCCGTGATCGACATCGATCTGACGGCGCTCGGCCAGCCCGTGGTGATCCACCTCGACTTCCTGGCGATTCTGCAGGCGAAGCTCGCAGCGCGCGGCCTGAACTACCCCCTGGCCGCGCAGGTGCAGAACATCACGGCGGTGCCATTCCCCGGCATCAGCCTCGTGGATCACGACGCGATGCTCGTGGATGCCGACCGCGTGACCCTTGGCTCGGCGGGCGGCCAGAACTTCGCGCTCAACATCGGCGTGGTCGCGCCCGGCGTGGAATTGAAGCGCGGCTGGGTGTTTGCGCGCACGACCATCGACGGCCAACCCTACACGTTCGTGAGCCTGCACGCCGAAGCGGACCTGGCGGGCGCGCATCTCGATGGGTTGCGTGCCGCGCAGATCGGCGAGGTGGTGGGGACGTTCGCGGCCGGCGAGCGCGTCGTGATGATGGGCGATTTCAACGACATCCCGGCATCTTCCATGCACCAGGTGCTCACCGGCGCCGGCTTCACGGATGTTTGGGCCGTGATGCGCCCCGGCGTGATCGGGTTCACCTGTTGCCATCTCCCGAACCTGTCGGAGCAGGTCGCCGACTTTTCCCAGCGGATCGACTACGTCTTCACGCGGGGAGTCGGGTGGGGGAGCAGCGGCGAGGTCTTCGGCCAGATCGACCGGTTCGGCAACGTGCCGGCGGACCGGCTGGCGGGACCGGCGCACCCGATCTGGCCGTCGGACCACGCGGGCGTGACCGCGAGGCTGCGCTAGCCCTGGATGCGCCGGGCCTGACCGGGGGTCACCATGTCGCGCCGCACCACGTCGCGCGCGATGCGGGCGACGAAGCTGTACCCGCGCCGCTCTGCCACCAGCCAGCGCCGCCATTCCAACTCGTCGAGCGCCGCGTCGAGGGCGGCGTCCGCGAGCCGCGTGGCGGCGCCGACGCGTTTGGCGGTCACGCGCTCCACACCCTCACCGAGGACGGCGACGGCGGCGAGCGCGGCGCGCGCATCGGCGCTGAGACAATTGAAGCCCACACGGATCGCGGCGACGATCGTGTCGGGCAAGTCGCCGGGCATTGTTTGATCGAGCGTCGTGAGCGGGCGCGGCCACGCGCCCTTCATCAATCCGAGATCGAGGCCCTGAGCGACGGCGTGGCAGATCTCGACGGCAAGCAGCGGATTCCCCGCCGAGTCCGTGAAGATCCGGCGGCTCAGGCGCTCGGCCTCCTCGGGCTTGTAGGTGGGGAGCGCCCACCGCACCAGGGTTTGCATCGCGGCGGCATCGAAGGGCTGCAGGCGCACGGCGGCCCCGCGCAAGTCGCGGCCAAGGCGCGATCGCAAGCCGGCGAGCGTGGGAGGATTGGGCTCGCCGGTCGTCGCGATGACCAGGAGGAGCGGCGCCTTGGCGAGATTGCGCAGCAAGGTCTCGAGGGCCGCGAAGGACGTGGGGTCGAGCCACTGCGCGTCATCGCAGACGAGGAGCAGCGGTTGCTCGGCGGTGGCGACTCGCAGGATCTCGCTCAGTGCCGCCACGAGGTCGGGCGCCGAACCGACCGGCCGCGCGTTTGGAAAGCGTTCCGCCCACTCGGCGACGGCGCTCGCGAGCGCCCCCAGGGCGGCGGGGCCGGCTGCCGCGACCCCCGGGGCGTCACACAACCCGCCGCGCGCAAGCCGAGGATCCCCGCCAAAGTCTGATCGTGATCGGCGGGGACCGCGCGCGTCGCGATGGCGATGCCGCCGTCGAGCGCTACGCGCGCCATGACTTCCTCGACGAGTCGCGTCTTGCCGACGCCGGCATCCGCCTCGATCACCACGACGGCCGCGCGACCCGAGCAGGCGTCACGCCAGCAACCCAGGATGGTCGCGAGCTCGGACGCGCGGGCGACGAGTGGCGCGCGGCGCCACTCCACGACGCCCTCCGGCGCCGTGGCGCGCGCGGGCAAACGCCAGGCGCGGTCGTGCCGCAGCCGCTCGGCGAGGCTCGCCGTTTCCGGTTCGGCGTCGGCGTCGAAGGTGTTGCACAACGTGAGCGCGCCGGCGCGGTCCCCGGCCAGCGCGAGCCGTCGCATGGTCGCGCGCAGCGCGCGCTGGGACTGGGGATCGAGCTGCAGCGCGCGACGGGCGGGCTCGTCGGCGCCGAGCAGGTCTCCCGCGTCGAGCCGCTGCTCGGCGTGCGCGAGCAGCACTTCCGTCGCGCGGCGGCTCCAGTGCCCGCGCTCCACTTGCAGCCAGTCCTCGAACGCCGACGCATCCGGGACCTTGAAGCCCTGCGCGAATTCGCCTCTGACGAGCTGCGCCGCGCCAGCCCAGTCGCGCGCGGCCACGCGCGCGTCGAACTGCTCGGTATCGAGCTCGACGGCGCCGGCCGCGAGCTCGAGCTGGTCTCCGGGCGTGCGCAGCTGGTCGCCGAGGTAGCGCCGCAGGGTGCTGGTCGCTTCGCGCAACGATTGCCGGGCGGCGCTGTCGTCCTTCTCGGGCCAGAAGAGGCCGACCGCGTGATCGCGCGTGCAGCGACGGGCGGGCGCGCGCGCGAGATAGAGGAGGAGCCCGATGTTGCGGCGCCAGAGCAGGTCGTCGGGGGCCGGCGCGCCGTCGAGGGTGACCTCGAGCGGCCCGAGCGTTTGGCAGGAGACCATCATCCGGGTCCGCAGCCGAGCTGCTGTACCCGGACCCGTGCGCTGTCAGCCCGCGCCCGATAGGGAGGTTCTCCCGCGGACCAGAGACGGATGACGTCTCGGTATGGCGCGCAGGGCGGGGCACGTTGACCGGCGCGATCGAGCAGCCGGGCGAGCCGCCACCGCGCGACGGTGCCAAACGCCCAGTCGATCTCCGCCGCCTGCGGCGCGTCGGTCGGCAACCGGGCCAGGTCGTCGTTCTCGTGCCACAGGAGCGCACGGCGGGCGCCCTCCACGTCGCCGCGCGCGGCGTTCCACTCGGCGCGCGAGAGCTGCGCGATCGTGCGGGAGAACGGGTCCGCTTGGGTCATCGCGGCTTCGACGGCGACGGTGTCGGCGAGTGCCGGGGTGATGTGCGCCCAGGCGGCGGGCCGCGCGCCGGTTTCGGTGAACGCGATCGCCGCGTCGAGCTCGGCGGCGAAGCGCGCTGTTTCGTTGTCGGGGGCCATCGCGGTCAGTTGGGCGGCGACCTGTCGCGCGCGTTCCGGCCTGCCGAGGGCGACGGAGCCCAGCACCTGGGCGATGAGGCCGGAACGACGCAGGTCATGCGCGGGGGCCATCGCCAGGATTTGCCCGAGCGCCACTTGGCCAGCGGGGACATCGAAGGAGCCGAGCAAGCGGGGTCCCGCGCCCAAGTCAGGAAAGGCGCGTGCGCCTGGGCTCGTGACTGCGTCCTGAGTGATGCCGATGGCGACGGGCTCGGGGGAGAAGCGCCACGCAAAGGCGACCTTCAGCAGCAAGCGCAGGCCGGCGGCGTAGCGGTCCTGACTGCTGCCGAGGGCGTCGAGCGCGTCGAGAGCGCCGGCGGCGCCGGCCGAGTCGCCTTCGGCGATGCGGGCCCACGCGAGGTGCTCCCACGCAGGACCGAAATCGGCGCGGAGGCGGGTTGCCCGTTCGAGCGGCGCGAGCGCTTCGGAGCGCGCCCGCCCTGCCAGGGGCCCGCGATGAAACAGCTCATCGCCCAGCTGGAACCAGCCGAGGAAAACGTCCCGTGAACGCTGACTGACGGCTTGCAACGACTCGAGGCGACGGGACAGGGGCAGCTGCGGCGCGCGGAGCAACGCCGCGTACAGGGGGCCGAACGAGTCGGCGTGAGCGAGGTAGCGCCGCACGCGCACCGGGTCGTGCTCGCGCGAGAGCCAGCGTTCCACTTCGGTCAGGCGCCAGTCGCACAGCGAGCAAGTGGAGTCGGTATCCCACGCGAGCACGTACGCGCGATAGGCGTTCTCCCATTGTGCCGCCCCGATGAACTGCTCGGCCTCGAAGAAGCGCGCCAGCCCCGCCGCGGTGTGCGGCAGCGCGTTTACCGGGAGCGAGGGCGCGAGTGGGCTCTGCGCATCCCAGACGCTCCGCAGCACGCGATAGCTGAGTGAGTCTCGCAGCGTGGGCCACTGGCGGAGCGGCGCGCTGAGCGTGCGGGTCATGTCGCCCAGCTCGACCGACACGGTCGAATCGCGCACCGTCAGCTCGCCGGAGACGAGGAGGCCGCCCGCGCTGCGGGCAGGCGCGCGGCGCGAGTCGGTGAGGCAGAAATCGGGGTGACCGCCCAAGTGGGCGCGCACCAGTCGGGGCAGCGAATCGGCGATGGGGCGATACGCCGCGGGTCCGGCGTAGGTGAGCGCCGGAAGCGCGACGGTGACGGCGCTGCCGCAGTGCGGCGGCCGGAATGCCCAGGTCGTGACGACGACGCCGAGCACCACGCCGCCGGCGCCGATGAAAGCGGCGCGTTGCGCGAATCGTCCCACGTAGGCACGCCGCAGGGCGCGCCGAAAGGCTTGCGCATCGGGCCAGCGCTCGTCTGGCGCCAGACGCAGCGCGCGACGCAGCACGCGCGCGAAGCGATACGGGACGTCTGTCCACGATGGCGCCTCGCCGAGCGTCGGATAACGGCGGCCGGTGATCGCCTCATAGATGACGGCGCCGGCGCTGTAGATGTCGGTTCGCGGGGTGACCGGATCGCCGGTGATTTGCTCGGGCGCCATGTATCCGGGCGTCCCCTCGGAAACGTGGGCTGGGCGGTTTTGTGTCGTGCGGGGCTCGCCCGATGGCGGACGTGCGATGCCGAAATCGGAGAGCAGGGCGCGCTTCGGCAAGACGAAAACGTTGCTCGGCTTGATGTCGCGATGCACGACGCCGGCGTGGTGCACGGCCTCCAGCCCCTCGAGCAGGTGTTCGCCCACGTGCACGGCGTGCTCGAGCGGGAGTTTGCCGCCGGCGTCGAGACGCTGGGCCAGGGTCGGCCCGCCGACCAGCTCCATGATGTACCAGTGGAGCCCTTGGCCTTGGCCGCTGCGATAGATCGGGACGATGTTGGCGTGCGGAACATTGGCGAGGATCTGGGCTTCGCGATGGAACGCTTCGACGGCGTGGGCGGTGTCGAGGCCCAGACGAATGATCTTGACGGCGACGGAGCGATTGAGCGCCACTTCGTGCGCGACGTACACGATGCCCATGCCGCCGCTCGCGAGCTCGCGTTCTAACTCATAATCGGGCAACAGAGCCCGTTGCAGCCGTTGGAAGAGGGGATCGGGCGCCACTGAGCCTCCGCTCGGCGGGTAACGTGGGGCCCGCGACGGGTGGGGGCAAGTTCAGCGGGGAAGTAGGGGCGCAGCATGCTGCGCCCCTACCCTCTAGCTATCGCTCGCGTGTGAGGACCGCGCGCCACCCACGATCGAGCGGTGACCAGGTGAAGTGATCCTGGTCTACCATGCGCAGTACGAAGGCTCCACCGGGGGACGTGAACAAGATGAGCGGCTCGGCCATATCGAGCGTGCCGGTGAGCAGCTCCGCGCCAGTTCCCGTGCTGTCGACGGCGGTGCTGTAGAACCCGCCGGTGCGAGAGTCGAAGCCGATCATGCCTTGGCTCTTGACCCGGGAGGAGTCGAGCGCCTCGGTCCACTGCACGCGCAGGTCGTCGAAGAGCGCTGCGACGACGCGTGTCCCGGACGCATCCGGCGCCCCGTCGAAATTCCCGGCGAAGCGAATCTCGACGTGCCAGCGTCCCACGAGATTGCGCAGCACACTGCGGGCCGGCTCGACTCGCGCCGCGATGGCGACGGCGGGGTCAGGAGCCGTGGCCACGGTCGCGCGACGCGCCTGCCGTCCCTGGGCGCTGAGGGGTGCCCACGCGGTCGAGATGGCGATCGCGCACGATGTCAGTGCGATGTGCAGCTGCTTGCGATTGGTGAACATGCCTCTGGTAAGCGCAGGGGACATGCCGCGCGGACTGGCCACGACGCCACAGCCGCTCGGAAAAAAGCCGTGCGTCTCGCGGGCATTCGTGCAGGGTGCCCGGGCGCCTTTCACGTCATCGGAGCCCCGAGACCCAGGTCGTGCGCCACGGTCGCCAGTCGACGGTCGAGCGTCCAGAGGTGCAGGCGATCGAGCAGGGCGGAGGCCAGTAGGTGGGCGTCGACCCAGCCGATTCCCCGGCCCCAGAGTGGCGTGCGCTCGATCAGCGCCATCACTTCGCCCTGTTGGGCGACGCGGGCCGCATCGAGCTTCGCGAGGTGCTGGAGCACCTCGGCGCGCGGCGTGACGGTCCCCAGCGCGATTTCGCCGAGTACGAACGGGTGGACGACAATCCGGGCCTGGGTGAGAAGCGTCGCCAGGCGCTCGTTCCTGTGCCGCCAATGGTCGAGCCAGACGGAGGTGTCGGCGAGGACGATCACCGACCGCGTCGTGCCTTGGGGAGTTGGGTGCGGCGGCGGGGAATCGGCCGCAGCTGGGGCATCGTGCCGCCGAGGGCGGCAAGCCGCCGGGCGGCTTCGCGCGCGATCAAGGCCTCCAGCCCGGCCCGCACGAGGGCCGTTTTCTCCTCGATGCCCGTGAGCCGGCGGGCTTCCTCGACGAGCGAGTCGTCCAGAATGAGTGTGGTTCGCATATACATATACGTATGCATACGTAGTATGCACATGTCAACGGGGGATCAAACGCGCCCGGGCAGCCGCCTATCGCGTCCGTCACCGTCGCCGCCCGTCGCCCCAGTCGATCGTGGCGCGCGGCGGCTAGGGAAGGGGCTGGCCGACCACCCACTTGAGCTTGGTGCCGGCGGCGATTCGCGTCCCCGGTTCGACCTGATTAATGAGGGCGAGCGTGGTCACCGGGACGGGCGTGGGACGGCGGCGCGCGAGTTCCTCGAGCGTGGTGGCGGCGTCGGTGGTGATGACGGCGATCCGCCATGGCTGCACCGCGAGCACGGCGGGCTCCGTGAGCACCGCGAAGCTGCGCAGCGTGCGCTCGGTGGTCGCGGTGTGTGGCGGCCAGCGCGCCGCGGGAGCCAGGGCGAGGATTTGCGCCGCGCTGACGCGAGCGAGCACGACAAAGACGTTGGGCATCTCGCGCGCGTCGTAGTCGGCGCGGCGCATGTAGCGGAGCCCCAGGGCGTCGGCCTCCGACTAGTTATCGCGGCTGTACTTAAGGAAGAGGACGCCGAGGGCGGCGCTGGCGATGCCGCCGTAGCGTTCGACGTCCTTCGACAGGACCGAGCCGAGGGCGAGGCCCACCTGGGCGAGCTGCTGGCGCGACATCTGCGTTGCGGAGTGCCGCGCTGTGACGTGACCGATCTCGTGGCCCATCACCGCGCTCAGCTCCGCCTCGGAGTTCAGGTGGGCGAGAATGCCGCGGGTGACGTAGACAAAGCCCCCCGGCAGCGCGAAGGCGTTGACGACGGGGTCGTCCACGACGCGAAAGGTCCAGGGGAGGCCGGGGCGCTCGGAGCGGGCGGCGAGGCGCGTGCCCAGGTCCTGGACGTAGCGCTGCAAGGCCGTGTCGGGGTCGAGGCCCATCGAGGCGGCGACCTGTGGATCGTACTCGCGCCCCATCTGGATTTCCTGGAGGGCGGCGAGGATGACGATCGTCCGACGCGTCATGCGTGCAATGTCAGCGAGCGTGGCGCGCGGCGTCAACCCGGCTCCCCCGCTCTCAAGGGAACCGGGTGGGCGGCTGACCCCGGGGCGGTGCCCCGGGGTGTAAAAAACGGAGGGGCCCGACTGGGCCCCCCCCTCCGCCTTGCGACTGCTGATGCTGTCCTTAGTTGCTGACCACAGTACCCGTGATCGTCACGTCGGCCTTCGCCGAGACGCTGCCGTGCAGGGTGCCACCCGTCAGGGTGATGCCCGCGCCGGCCAGGATGTTGCCCTGGATGTTCGACGTCGTCATCGTCACCGCGTCAGCGACGCGCCACGTGACGTTGGACGCCAGGCCGCCGCCCGCCATGGCCACTTCGAAGCCCGTACCCGTCAGGGCGCCGGTGCCGCTCGTGCCGATCTTGAAAATCCAGATGCCGTCCGCCGGTCCGTCGAGCGTCAACAGGCCCGTGACCGTCGCCGCGGCGTTGAAGCAGTAGACACCGGGCGCCAGGATCACGCCGGCGAGGGTACCCGTCAACATCGTGCAGACATCCCCCGCCTGCGGGGCGAGCGCGGCGTACGTGTTGAGGAAGTCATTGTAGGCCTGCGTCGCGGCGCTGTCTCCGACGTGCAGGATCCCCGTGATGGGGCAATTGGTGCGTGTGATCGCGCCGGTGGAGCTGAAGGTGCCTACGTCGCCGAGGATGGTGCCGTCGGTGCACGTGGCGCCGGCGTTGGCGAGGACGAGGAAATTCGACGCCGCGGCGAGCGTGTCGCTGCCAACCGAGTCGCTGAACGAGGGCGACATCAAGCGGGACGAGGGGTCGCTGCAAGCTGCGGACAGCAACGCCAAGGCGACGATGGCAAGACGATTGTATGAGAACATGGTGTGGTGCTCCGTGCGTAGCGGGACAGAAGGACATCGAATCACTGCACACAGGATAGGCCTAATCGCAGTGAACCCACATCGCCCGAACGGGTGAAAGAGTAAGTACGCCGGTTGAGCTACCCCTCTCGGTGGGAATACCTTCGTGCCCGTCCCGACCGATCAGGTCAACGATCGCTGAACGTGGGGTAGTGCCACTTGTCCGTCCCGGTCCACGAGCGGCACGGGCGACGACACGGCATGCCCCTGGGCATACCCAACGCCAAGCTCTCGCAGCTTTTGCAGAATGGTTTCGCTCTCTACCTCTTCAGCGATCGTGGTGATGCCCATGATGCGACCGATGTCGTTGACGGTCCTCACGAGCGTGCCGTACACGGGGTCGTCGGCCACGCCCCGGACGTAGTGCCCGCCGATCTTGACGTAGTCGACCGACAGGGCCTTGAGGTGGGCGAACGAGGCCAGGCTGTTGCCGAAGTTGTCCAGCCCGACGCCGCACCCCGTCGCCCGGACCTCGGAAATGAGGCGCACCAGTTGCGCAAAGTTCCCGAGGGCGGCGGCTTCGGCGATCTCGAAGGACAGCGCCTCCGCCGGAAGCCGGTGCTGCGTCAAGTACTCTCGCACGGCAGGGATCAGGTCCGCATCGTCCAGTGAGGAAACGCTGAGGTTGATCGAGCAGAGGGGGAGCTCGAGCTCCGGGTGCTCGCGATGCCACTGGCCGAGGACGGCGACCGTCTGGCGCACGACCCAGCGGTCGATGGCCGGCATGAGGCGATGGCGCTCCGCTTGCGGGAGAAAGGCGTCCGGGGTCTCCACACCCCCATGCTCGTCCGGCAGGCGCAGCAGGATCTCGCACCGCGGACGTGCCGGGTGCTCCGGCGCCAGGGGTACGATCGCTTGCGCGTACAGCTGAAAGCGGCCCTCGTCCAACGCTCGGGTGAGGCGCACGATCCGTCGGCTCTCCGCCTGCTGCTGGAGCCCAGGGGCTGCCTCCGCGTGCGCGACCCGCACGCGGTTGCCCCCGGCGTCCTTGGCGGCGTAGCAGGCTTCGTCGGCGGCGCGCAGGACGTCAGCAGGGCGTCCGCTCGCTGCGGTGATCGCGACGATGCCGATGCTGACGCCCAGCGAGAAGCTCTGCTCTCCCCATGCGTAGCGGAACTCCGCGATCGCCCGCTCGAGGGTTTCGGCGATCTCTTCGGCCTTGGGTAAAGGACAGTATTCCAGGAGGACACCGAATTCATCGCCGCCGAGGCGTGCGAGCGTGTCCCGGTTGCGCAGGCGACCGCTCAGCAGGCGGCTGATCTGGCGGAGCAGGTCGTCCCCGGCTTCGTGACCGCACGAGTCGTTCACGAGCTTGAATCGGTCCAAATCGAGGTAGCACAGCACGTGCTCCGCTACGCCGGCCGCCGCCTCCACCAGCACCCGCGCCAGGCGCTCTTCGAACTCTTTCCGGCCGACCAGGCCCGTCAGGGCATCGTGAGTGGCTTCGTGTGAGAGTTTGCGCGCGGCGCGGCGCCGCTCCGTCACGTCGTGAAAGACGAGCACCACGCCGATCGTGGTCCCGTGGCGGTCCCGGAGCGGAGCCGCGGAGTCCCCGATCGGCACCTCCGTCCCATCGCGGCGCACCAGCAGCACGCCGTCGGCCAGGTCCACCGCGCGCCCTTCGCGGAGGCAGCGGGCTGGGATGTTCTCAATGGGCTGGCGCGTACCGTCGCTGACGAGCGTGAGGACGGTGTCCGCGGGCTGCCCCAGCGCTTCGGTGGTGCGCCAACCGGTGAGCCGCTCCGCTGTGGGGTTCAGATACGTGATCCTTCCCGCCACGTCGGTCGTGACGACGGCGTCCGCGATCGATGCGAGGGCGACGATGGCCTGCTCCTTCTGCCGGAACAGGCTCTCCTGAACGTCCCGCCACTCGGTGAGATCGCGCATCGTTACCAGGAAGAGCGCGTCCTCGCTCGGACCGAGAGGGCTGCGGTGGATTTCCACGGGGAACTCGCTGCCGTCACGTCGCCGGGCGAAGATCCTCACCGCAGCACGCTTCGCCGGGATCTCCGGTGATTCGCCCGCGCTCACGCCGAGGGCCTCGTACACCTGCTGGAAGCGCTGGGGGATGAGCCGACTGGACGGCTCGCCCCGGAGCTCTGCGTCGGTCCACCCCAAGAGGCGCTCGGCCTCGCGATTCAGCGCCACCGCGCTGCCCTGTTGGTCGACGACGATCATGGCATCGGGGGCGGCGTCGAGCACCTGCCGAAATCGCGTGTCGTGCATGCTGGGCGTGCTCCTGTGTCCGCTAACTCCGCGAACATTGCGTGTTATTTCCCTAAGATGTGCGCGAATTTATTAGCTCTGGGCAGGTTGGCAAGACGGAACTCCCCAAGCCGGACGCGAAAACGGAGGGGCCGGACTGCGCCCCTCCGCCTGACCGCGTTGACCGCGTGTGCTGCTTAGTTGCTGACCGCGGTGCCCGTGATCGTCACGTCGGCCTTCGCCCACGCGTTCCCGTCGAACGTTCCACGGGTCAGCGTGATGTCCGCCCCGCCGAGAATCGTGCCGATGACGTGCGAATCGGTCAGGGTCACGCCCTGGGCGACCCACCACGTCACATTGCCCGGCTGCCCGCCGCCGGCCATGACCACCGAGAAGCTGCTACCCGTGAGGGCGCCGGTCCCGCTGGTCCCGATCTTGAACGTCCAGATGCCGTCCGAGGGCCCGTTGAGCGTCAACACGCCCGTCAACGTCGCCGCCGCATCGAAGCAGTAGACACCGGGCGCCAGCGTCACGCCGGCGAGGGTACCCGTCAAGGTCGTACAGATGTCCCCCAGCTTCGGTGCGAGCATCGCGTACGTGCCGAGGAAGTCATTGAACGCCTGTGTGGCGACTGAATCCCCCACGTGAGGCGTCCCCGTCATGGGGCAGGTGGTCTGGGTGACCGAGCCGCTGGGGGTGGCGAGGAAGGTGCCCACCTCTCCGGTGATGTTCCCGTCTGTACACGTGACCGCCGCGTTGGCGAGCACCGTGAAATTCGACGCCACGGCAGGCGGCGGTGAAACGACTACCGTGACCACGACGGTGGCGAGGCCAGAAACGCTGCCATCGCGCGCTTCGATCGTGTTAGTGAACGTTCCGGCCACCGTGCCCGCGGTGAACAGACCGGTGTTGCTGATGCTTCCGCCATTCGCCACGACCGCCCAGGTGGGGGAGATAGAGACGATGTTGCCGTTGGCGTCCTGGCCCACAGCCGCGAACTGCTGCGTCGCGTTGGCGGCCAAGGTGTCGGGGTTGGGGGTGACGGTAATGGTCGCCGCGGTGATGGGCGCGGGCGATTCAGTGACTGCGGTGACGGCGGTGCCGGTGATCGTCACGTCGGCCTTCGCCCTAAGGTTCCCGTCGAAGGTTCCACGGGTCAGCGTGATGTCCGCCCCGCCGAGGATCGTGCCGATGAAGCGCGAATCCGTCATGGTCGCGCCCTGGGCGACCCACCACGTCACATTGCCCGGCTGCCCGCCGCCGGCCATGACCACCGAGAAGCTGCTACCCGTGAGGGCGCCGGTCCCGCTGGTCCCGATCTTGAAGATCCAGATGCCGTCCGCCGGTCCGTCGAGCGTCAACAGGCCCGTGACCGTCGCTGCGGCGTTGAAGCAGTAGACGCCGGGCGCCAGAATCACGCCGGCCAAGGTGCCCGTCAACATCGTGCAGACGTCCCCCGCCTGCGGGGCGAGGACGGCGTACGTGTTGAGGAAGTCATTGTAGGCCTGAGTGGCGACGCCGTCTCCCACGTGCAACGTCCCCGTGATGGGGCAATTGGTGCGGGTGATCGCGCCAGTGGCGCTGAACGTGCCCAGGTCGCCGATGATGGTGCCGTCAGTGCAGGTCACGCCTGCGTTGGCGAGCACGACGAAACTCGACGCCCCGACCACTGCGTCGGTGAAGGAGGGCGAGGTCAAGCGGGACGAGGCGTCGCCGCAAGCTGCGGACAGCAGCGCCAAGGAGACGATGGCAAGACGATTGTATGAGAACATGGTGTGGTGCTCCGTGTTGTTGACGTACAGTGGACATCGAATCACTGCACGGAGCATAGGCCTAATCGCCGCGAACCCACATCGCCCGAACGGCTGAAAGAGTAAGTACGCTGGTTGAGTTACTCCTCGCGGTGGGAGTACGCGGCGATCTGCAGCCGCGTGTGCAACGCCAGCTTCTCCATCACGTTCCGCACGTGACTCTTGACGGTATGGGTCGCGATGTTGAGGCGCTGGGCGATCTCCTTGTTACTGAGCCCCTCGCCAATCAAGTCGATGACCTCGCGCTCGCGCGGCGTCATGCGGACGGCCTCCAGGACCTTGGCGGGCTCCTGTCCGTCGACCTCCTTCGCGATCTGGGAAAAGAGCGATTCCGTCATGCGGGGCGGCAACACCTTGGTGCCCGCGGCGACCGACCGGATCGTCGCAAGAAACTCGTCGAAGGTGGCATCCTTCAAGACGAATCCGGACACCCCCGCGTTCACATACTCCATGATCTCCTCGTTCACGGGGAGGAGATCCATCACGATGATCTTCGCGTCGGGGTTCTCCTGCCGGAGGGTGGCGGCCACGCGCAGGCTGTCTTGATCGCGCAACCCCACGTCGAGGAGCAGCACGTCCGGCTTGGTCTCGGCCAACGAGGCCGAGTCGGCGACGTCCGAGGAGACGACGCGGATGTCCGTGAGGCGATTGAGCATCGCCGCAAGCGCTTCGCGCACCAGGCGATTGTCGTCGATGATGGCAATCTTGATCGTGTCAACCGGGGCCATGTAGACCAAAGGTAGCACGAATCGTATAGCACGATCGTGCGATGGTGCCCGCCCCCTGGGTGCCGTAGGCTCCATCCATGCCCGAACGCGAGACGTTGTCCATGACGGTGGCCGCAGAGCCGGCGCGCAATGTACCAGCCGCCCAGCGGCTGTTGCTCGATATCATCGATACCGTGCGCGAGCCGCTCATCGTCCTGGACGCTGAATTCCGCGTCACGCAGGCGAATCGAGCCTTCTTCCGCACGTTTCGCGTGGAGCCCGAGGACACGATCGGCGAGGTCCTCTTCACGCTCGGCGACGGCCAATGGGACATTGCCCCCCTCCGCGAGCTGCTGCGCGACAAGCTCGCGGTCGAGCCGCAATTGAATGATTTCGATGTCGACCATGAGTTCCCGGGGATCGGCCGCAAGATCATGCTGCTCAACGCCCGGCTCGTGTCGCAGGGACCCAACCTGCCGCGGATCATTCTGCTGGCGATCGAGGACATCACCGCCCGCCGTTTCACGGAATGGCGTCTGGCGGAGCAGCACCGCGAGCTGGAGCGCTCGAACGCAGCGCTGGACGAGTTCGCGTCCGTCGCGTCACACGATTTGCAGGAGCCGGTGCGCAAGATCCTGTCATTCGGCGACCTGCTGAACAGGTCCGCGGGGCCGGCGCTCGACGGCACCGCCCGGGAGTACCTCGCCCGTATGCTGGGCGCGGCCGCCCGCATGCGCACCCTGATCAGCGATCTGCTCCTGTATTCGCAGGTGACGACGCGGGTCCACCCGTTTGCCCGCACGGACCTTGCCGGGGTTGCCCGGGAGGTCATCGCCGACCTCGAGACGTCCATCGCGGAGTCGGGGGGCCGCGTGGAGGTGGGCGAGCTGCCCGTGATCGACGCCGACGCGCTGCAGATGCGCCAGCTGCTGCAGAATCTGCTCGGCAACGCGCTCAAGTACCGTCAGAAGGACACGCCGCCGGTGGTTCGGCTCAGGTGTTCGAATGGCGGCCAGCAGTGCATGATCACGGTAGCGGACAACGGCATCGGGTTCAACGAGAAGCACGCGGGCAAGATCTTCCGGATGTTCGTGCGCCTCCACGGCCGCGCGGAGTACGAAGGCTCCGGCATCGGCCTTGCCATTTGCCGCAAGATCGTCGAGCGGCACGGCGGCACGATCGCCGCCACGAGCACTGCTGGCGAGGGGGCGACCTTCACGGTCACCCTGCCCGTCACGCAGGCGGCTAAAGGATTCCTGTCATGACCCGAGACAAGAACAAGATCCCCATCACGATCCTCATCTGCGATGACGATGCGGATGACCGCATGCTCACCCAGCAGGCGCTGGAAGACGCGCACGTCGCGAACTCGGTGCGCTTCGTCGAGGATGGCGAACAACTGCTCGACTATCTGTACCAGCGCGGCGAGTACGCGGGCGAGACCGGGAAGGCCCCGCGTCCCGGATTGATCCTGCTGGACCTCAACATGCCGAAGATGGATGGGCGCGAGGCCCTGAAGGTGATCAAGGGAGACGAGACGTTGCGCGACATTCCGGTCGTCGTGCTCTCCACGTCGGGGTTCGACCAGGACATCGTGCGCAGCTACCAGCTCGGCGTAAACTCCTTCATTACGAAGCCGGTCACCTTCCCGGGGCTGGTGGAGGCGATGAACGTGCTGGGCCGCTACTGGCTCGAGATCGTGGAGTTGCCGCCGACGCCCGCGTAGAGCCTCGGCGCGCGGTCAATAGGGCAGGTCAACCCGCGGTCATCGCGCCCCGCTCCCCGAGCACGATCCGCACCCGGTGCGTGGCGCCGTCGTCCACGAGGGGGATGGCGGCCGGGTCGGTCGCGCCGCCGTCGAGCTCCGCCAGCGCGACGCCGCCGCAGCGGTGCTCCGGATTGGCCACAGCGATCTCGTACGTCGCGCTGCCGTAACGCCACCTCATCGAGTATTCGGCCCACGCCGCGGGGATACAGGGATCGAGCGCGAACGTCGCGCCGCCACGCCTGAGGCCGAGGATCTCCAGTCCGGCCCGGTACATCCAGCCCGCTGAGCCCGTGTACCATGTCCAGCCCCCGCGCCCGGCGTGCGCGGGATGCGCGTACACGTCCCCGGCGAGGACGTACGGCTCGGTCTTGTAGCGTTCGACGCCCGCCGCGCTGCGCGTGTGATTGATGGGGTTCAGCAGGTGAAATAGCTCCACCGCTTCGTCCCCGTTGCCGAGCTGGGCGAGCGCCATCACGGTCCACACCGCGGCGTGGGTGTATTGGCCGCCATTTTCGCGTACCCCGGGCGGGTATCCCTTGACGTACCCGGGATCCTGCGCCGACTGGTCGAACGGCGGCGTGAGCACCAGCACGACGCCGCCACCGCGTCGCACCAGGTGCGTGCGCACGGCATCCATGGCGCGCTCGGCGAACTCCAGCGGGGCGGCGCCGGACAGGACGGCCCAGGACTGCGCGATGGAGTCGATCTTGCACTCGTCGTTCTGCGCTGATCCCAGCGGTGTGCCGTCGTCGTAGTACGCCCTCCTGTACCACTCGCCATCCCAGCACTGCTCCAGCACGCGCGCCAGGCGCCCCGCCTCCTTGCCGTACCGCGCCGCGCGCTCCGCGTCGCGCCGCTCGCACAGCGGCGTGAACCGTCGCAGCACCGCGTGCAGGAACCATCCCAGCCACACGCTTTCGCCGCGACCTCGATGCCCGACGCGATTCATCCCGTCGTTCCAATCGCCGCTGCCGATCAGCGGCAGGCCGTGCGGGCCCGCGGTCAGTCCCTTGTCGATGGCCCGGGCGCAGTGCTCGAACAGCGACCCCGCGGTCGCGGACACCCGCGGTTGGCCGAACGCCTCCATTTCGCCGGCCGCAAGCGCGGGCGCCTCGAGGAACGGGATGATCTCGTCGAGCACGGCGCGGTCCCCGGTGGTGTGGACGTAATGCGCGACGGCGAACGGCAGCCAGAGGAGGTCGTCCGAGCAGCGGGTGCGGGTGCCGCGCCCCGACGACTCGTGCCACCAATGCTGCACGTCGCCTTCCACGAATTGCCGCCCCGCGGCCCGGAGGATCTGCGCGCGCAGCAGGTCGGGCCGGATCAGCGCGAGCGACATCGCATCCTGGAGCTGGTCGCGAAACCCGAACGCGCCCCCCGGCTGATAGAAGCCGGACCGCGCCCAGACACGGCAGCTCAGCGTCTGGTAGGTGAGCCAGCCGTTCATGAGCACGTCGAACGAATCGTCCGGCGTGTGCACCTGAATGGCTCCCAACGTGTCGGCCCAGAACCGCTCCACGGCACCGAGCGCGCTGTCGGCGGCGGCCACGCCGCCGTGGGTGCGCACCAACGCGAGCGCGTGCTCGCGACCCGTTCCCTGGCCGAGAATGAAGCCGACGCGACGGGTTTCGCCCGGCGCCAGCGTGATCGCCACGTGCAACGCGGCGCACGGATCGAGTCCGGCGCCGAACTGCGCGCGCAACGCGCCGTGCACCAGCGCCGCCGGCCGCGCGGGCGACCCGTTTCGACCCAGGAACGTCAGGCGGTCTCCAGTCGCCGAGGTCGGTGGCTCGCTGGCGTGCGCGAACGCGACCCGGCCCGGGAACTCCTGGTTGTACGGGTTCGTGGCCAGAATGGCCCCGGTCTCCGCGTCGCACTCCGTGATCACCGGCACCTTCTCGCCCGGCCGCGGCGATCCCAGATGCCACTCGGCGTAGGCGAAGGCGCTCACGCGACGAGGCCGGTCGGTCCGGTTCGTGAGCGAGAGGACTGAGAACTTCACGGGGTCGGTGGCGTGCACGAACACCGCGAGCTCTTGCAGGATGCCGTTTGACGCGTGAACGAACCGCGACACGCCGGCCGCATGCCGCGCCACAAAGCGCCCGCTCTCGCGGGTGCGTCGCATCGGCCCCGCCGTGGGCGACCAGACGTCGCCGCTGTCGTCGTCTCGCAAGAACAGAGCTTCGCCGGTCGGGTCCGTCACGGGATCGTTGGCGCAGGGGGTGACGCGGTTCTCGCTGCTGTTCTCCGCCCAGGTGTGCGCCGCCCCGGACGCGGAGATCATGGTGCCGAACCCGGCGTTGGCGATCACGTTGACCCAGGGGAGGGGCGTCTCGCGCTCGCCGTCGAGCACGATCACGTACTCCCGGCCGCCGTCTGCAAACCCACCCATCCCGTTCCCGAAGGTGAGGGCCGGGACGTCCACGTCCACGTCCATGCCGGCCGCGCTCGGCGTCGGGGTCGGCGATGGTGGGGGGGCGGGCGTCGGCTGTTCGGTGCGCCAGGCGGGTTCTGGATACGGCCGGTCCAGCTGATGCGCCAGCTCGCCGCGATCGCCGCTCAAGGTGGCGCGCGCCACGCTGCCGAGCAGGCAGCGCTCGGCGTCGGTCATGCGATCGCCGCGCAACAGATACACGCCCCCCGGCCGATGCTTCCAGGAGCCCCAGGGACCGCTGTCCAGCAGTGCGGTGAGCTGGACGTGCATCTCGTCGAGGTAGCTCACCGGATGCTCGTTCACGATCACGACGTCCGCGCGCAGTCCCTTGAGCCGCCAGTACTCCTGCGCCTGCAGGACCTGCCGCACGAGGGGGATGTCGTTTTCCTCGACCACGCGCACGAACAACATGGGGAGATCGCCCGAAATCCCGTGGCTCCACAGGCCCGATTGTCCCAGGACGTTGCGCGCCAGCACCTCGGGGCCGGCGCGCAGCGACGCGTCGGTATAGAGCACGCGTGACGCGAGCCGCTCGTACAGCTGCGCTTCGTCGCTCGTAATGCCCAGGTGCCGCAGCGTGCTCTGGGCCTGCGTGAAGGCCAGGGCAAAGGTGCGGCCGGCCGCGCTGGGATCGTGATACGTGTGGGCGATGGCCAGCGCGCCCTCCCGGGTCGACGCCACGCCGGTGCTGAAGGACATGCGCACGAAGCCCCCGGGGGCGAGGCGGATGCGCTGCCGCAGACTGACGATCGGATCCAGCACCGCGCCCGTGGTCCCTGACAGGGCCCGCCCGTCGAGCGCGACCGGCGTTTCGGGACCGCGGCCGCGGCCCAGGAACCGCCGGCGATCGGTCTCCCATTCCACCGGTCCCTGCATCCGTCCGTTGACGCTGAGCGCGTGGACCGCCCACACTCTGGGCTCGTCCTGGGCGCGCGGCCGCCGCGTGCACACGAGGGCGGCGCTCTCGGGCAGGTATTCGGTCTCCACGAACAGCTTGCTGAACACGGGATGGGCCACATCGTCCGCGACGGGCGCCAGCGCGATCTCCGCGTAGCTCGTCACCTCCAGCTCCCGCGGCCGGTCGCCCTGGTTGGTCACGGTCAGGCGGCGCACCTCGACGTCGTCTTCGGTGGAGACGGCGATGTCGAGCTGCGTGACGATGTCGTCGTCGCGGCGGCGGAACGACGCCTTGTCGGGCTGGAACGTGACGAAGTACTCCTCGGCTTCCCGGTCCGTCGGATGGTACGCCGCCGACCAGACCGAGCCGGTGCGCACGTCACGCAGGTAAATGAACTGGCTTCCCTGGTCGCGCGTCGCGTCCTCGCGATAGCGGGTGACGGCGCGTCCGCGGCACAGGCTGGCGCCGCCTCCGGCGTTCGTGACGACGGTCGCATAGGTGCCGTTGGACAGGAACTGCGCGTGCGGGTAGCGCGTGTGCGGCGTGCGGAAGCGACGCACCGCCGTGGGCGTCGCGGGTGCTGCCACCCGCGTCTCCTCCGCCGGGCGTGGCCGGGTGATGGGCGCGTGGCGCGGGGCGCGTTCCTGCAGCAGCAGCGCCGTGGCCTGCACGCGCGTGTCGGCGTGGAGTCGCTGCACCATCGGGAAGCCCAAGACCGTGTTGGCCAGCGCGACGAGGGTCATCCCCTGGTGATGGGCCAGGAACGCTTTCACCACGACGCCGTGGTGGGGCTCACCGTCGTCCGGTTTGCGCCGCGTGTAATCGATCGACTCGTAGAATCCGTACTCGCCCTCAAGTCCGGCGCGCTCCAGACGGCGGAAGTTCTGCGCGGCCCGCTCCGGGTCCACCATCGCCGCGAGCGCCGTCGCGTACGGGGCCACCACCTGTTCATCTCCCAGGCCGCGCTTCAGCCCCAATCCGGGCACGCCGAACGCTTTGTACTGGTAGGTGCCGTGACGGTCCACGACGTTGAACGCGGATTCCGAGATCCCCCACGGGACTCCCAGCTCAGCGCCATACGCGATGTGGCGGCGCACCGCCATCCGGCACGTTTGGTCGAGCAACGTGCCCGGGTAGCTCTGCATGACGAGGAGCGGCATGAGGTACTCGAACAGGCCCGCGGTCCACGACAGCAGCGTCGGGGCCCCGTCGACGCCGGTGAGCAGGCGCCCCAGGTGGAACCAGTGGCTGTCGGGGACGTCCCCCTTGGCGATGGCGACGAAGCTGGCCAGGCGGGCCTCGGATGCCAGGAGGTCGTAGAACGATGCGTCTAGGCGACCGGCACCGTTCGCGTCCGCCAGCCGGTAGCCGATCGAGAAGATTTGGCGTTCCCGGTCGAAGAGGAACGCGAAGTTCATGCCGTCGGCCAAGGCCTGCGCGCGCCGAGCGAGATCCTCGGTCTGCCCAGTGGGCGGGACGAGCTGCCGCAGGCCCTCGGCCAACGCCAGCAGTGCACCGGCGAGATTGCCGCTGTCCACCGTCGAGACGTAGCGCGGCAGCAGCGGCGCCAGTGTGATCGTGTCGTACCAGTTGAGCAGATGGCCCTCGCAACGCTCGAGGCGTTCCATGGTCGTCAACGCCGCCTCGACCCGCTCGACCAGCTGGTCGGTGGTGATGAAGCCCAAGTCGTGGGCGGCCAGGGTCGAGAGCAGTCCCATCCCGATATTCGTGGGAGAGGTGCGGTGGGCCACGACCGGACTGCCCCCCTCCATTTCTTGGTAATTGTCGGGGGGCAGGCCGTGGTGCTCGGCGACCATGAAGGTCTCGAAGTAGCGCCACGTCTTCCGCGCAATCTCCCGGAGATAGTCCCGATCCTCGGCACCGAGCCGCTGCAGCTCCGGTGGCACCGGTTGGCTGAGCCAGTAGGCCATGCGCGGGGCGGCGATCCAGAGCGCGAGGAACGGACCGGCCACCGCGAGGGTGTACGGCTGCGTCATCGAGATCAGCACGAGGAGCGTAAGGGCGATGAGTGGGCTCGCGGCCATCTCCGCGAAGAAGCGGGCGGGCGCCCGAGCGGCGGCGGCCGCTGCCGTCTCCCACTCGAGCAAGCGGCGCTGCGTGAACACCAACCGTACGAGGGTCGTACCGATGGCGTGCACCATCTCGGAGGCGTGGTAGGCGAGGAACGCGACCTGCAGCAGCGTCTGCGTGCCGGCGGTCTTGGCGTCGTCCCCCAGCATTCGCAGGAACACGCGCAACGGCTGCTGGGGTGCGGGGCCCTCGGCCAGGCGGATCACCAGCGGATATAATGGAAGGGCGATCGCGGCCAGCACGCCCAGGGTCCACGAGAGCGGGGTACCGGGCAGCACCAGCCAAGCGAGCGCGAGCAGCGCGACCGTCGCGGGGGCCACGAGCGTGCGTCGCAGATTGTCGAGGATCTTCCAGCGGGCGATGACGGGCAGGCGGTTCCGTTCCCAGCCCTCGCGGGTCGGCACCAGGGGGAACAGCCAGAAGAGAATCTGCCAGTCGCCGCGCACCCAGCGGTGTTGGCGCCGGGCGTGGGCGAGGACGCTGGCGGGGTAGTCGTCCACGACCTCCACGTCGGTCACGAGCGCGACGCGGGCGTGCAATCCCTCGAACAGATCGTGCGACAGGAGGGCGTTTTCCGGCACGCGGCCTTCGAGGGCGGCCATGAACGCATCGACGTCGTAGAGGCCCTTGCCCGTGAAGATCCCCTCGTTGAACAGATCCTGGTATGTGTCCGACACCGCGCTGCTGTAGGGATCGACGCCCGTGTGGCCGGCGTACACGCGGGCGAACAGCGAGCCGGCGGCGCTCGCCATCGTGACGCTGACGCGGGGTTGCAGGATGCCGTACCCCTCCGTGACGCGGCGCAGCCGCGGATCGAAGTGGGGACGGTTGAGCGGGTGCGCGATGATGCCGATCAGCTTGCGGGCCGCATGGAGCGGCAGCCGGGTGTCGCTGTCGAGCGTAATGCCGTAGCGCACGCTCGGCAGGATGTCCGGATCGCCCACGTGGACGCGGTAGCTGGTGTCGGTGGCGCCGCGCAGCAGGCGGTTGAACTCTTCGAGTTTGCCGCGCTTGCGCTCCCAGCCCATCCACACCGCCTCAGCGGGGTTCCATTGGCGCACGCGATGGAACAGGTGGAAGCGGTCGCCGCGGCCCTGGCCGTGGCGGGCATTCAGGTCTGCCACGCCGGCCCGGGCGGCGTCCAGGATTTCGCCGTCGTCCGGCATCTCGGCCGCCGGGGCGTCGGCGAAGTCGCCGAGGATGGCGAAGTGGATGCACGGGTCGAGATTGCCGAGGGCCAGGACCTCCACGTGCTCGAGCAGCTCGGCGACGCCGGCCGCGCTCGCGAGCAGCGTGGGGACCACCACCATCGTGCGCGCGTCCTCCGGGACGCCGGTCAGGAACTCGAGGCGGGGGAGGCGGCGTGGCGGCGCGGCGCGAGCGGCCACGCGCTGCACCAGGGCGATGGCGAAGTCGCTCGCGGGCAGGAGCAGCAGCGCCGCGATCCCGAGTTGCGCGAGGAGGCCGGCGCCGCCGGCCCTCACGTACGCGACACCGACGCCGAGCAGAACGGCGGTGACGAACCCGATCGCGCCGAGATAGAAGGTGGTGGCGCGGCCGAACATGAAGCGCCGCAGCCGGGACGGGAGGCGCGGGCTGTACTCGACGTCGGTCTCGAGATCGCGCCGCCCCGGTCCGATCAAGTGATAGCCCACGTGCGCGGCGCGGTCCGCGGCCCCGCTCCGCTGGCCGGCCTCGCGCGCGCTTTCCACGGTGCGCAGCGCGACACGGACCTGGGCTTCGCCCGTCGGTTCGGCCAGCTCTTCCACCGCGTGGCGGTAGCGATCGCGGCTGAGGAAGTCCATGCGGCCGTACACGCCCGCGGGATCGCGCCGCAGCACCTGCTCGACCAGGCTGACGCTCTCGAAGTACTGCGTCCAGTCGTGGGTGCCACAGAGGCGCAGGCTGGTGATGGCGTTGGCGACCGAGACCTGCGCGGCGGCCTGGCTTTGGTGCTCGGTGCGGATCGCATCCTCCGCCGTCATGCCCTGGGCGGCGAGGCGTTCTTCGACGGCGGCGCGCACCGGAGCCACGAGAGGTCCGTACTCGCGCATGCGTTGCAGCAGCCGCACGACGGTCGCGGTTTCCAGGACGGCGGGCAGGGAGGGCAGAGCGGTGGCGCCGCCCGCTTCGATCCCGGCCAGGTATCCGTCGGCCTGGAGGCGCGCGTCCCGAGCGCGGATGGTTTCTTCCGCCAGGCGCCGGAGATCCTCGATGAGGGCGAGCTTGAGGGCGCTGGGCCAGGCCCACAGCTCGCCGATGGTGAGGGGCGCTACGGTCTGGAACGCCGCCACGAAGCGCAACAGCTGTTGGCGTTCGAGGCGACCGTCGGTGTGTGCGATCAGCTCCAGCGCCATGGCGTAGATGCGCGCGACGCCGGCCCGCTCGCGTGAGGCGAGTTTGGGGAGTCCGCGGTAGTAGTCCCGCGGCAGGTCGCGCCGAGTGTCGCGGATTTCGCCTTCGATGAGGTGGAAGTTGTCGAGCAGCCATTCGGCGGCGGGCGGCACGAACTCGCCGCGGTGGACCTCGTCGGCGAGGGTGCGGTAGGCAGCGCGCAGCACACGGGCGTTGTCGCCCGAGCGGGCAAAGAAAGGACGGGTTTTGCGGCGGGGATCCCGCGCCAGGGTGAATCCCGCAGCGAGGACCCGGGCGTGTTCTTCCAGGCGTTCGATGCTCAGGAGCTCGGCGCGGAGGGAGTGCGCGGCTTCCGGGCGGCGGCGGCCCCCCCCCCCGAACAGGCGGAACAGCGGTGTCATCTTGGACAAGCATAACCCGGGTGTGGGGGAGTGGCGACGGTCCGCAAACACAACGGGCCACTCCGAAGAGTGGCCCGCTGTTTTTGGTGCCTCGAGAGGCACCGCACCTGCTTGGTACTCACCTGCAACGTAATGAAGGAATCGTTGAGCGCAACGGAGGTAGACCCCCGGGCCAGCGGCCCGGGGTCAGCCGAACTCACGGCGATCGGCGGTGGGCGTCGAGGCCGGCTGACCCCGGGGCGGTGCCCCGGGGTCAACGACGGTGGGTGACCGAGGTCAGGAGGGGTGATGGACCCCGGGCCGTCGGCCCGGGGTCAGCCGCGCTCACATCGGCACGCGATCTGGGTGCCGCAGGTGTTGGCGCGCCACGTATGCGCACGCGGCGCGCACGTGGTTCCGGGACAGCGACTCGACGAAGTAGCCGCGGGCCCACTGGAATACCGCGCCCCGAGCCAAGTTGATACGGCGAGCCGATTCGGATTTGGCGTGTCGAATGAACGAGATCAACCCGCCTTCGGGTCGAAAGCTCGAGATCACGTGCACATGATCCGAGAGGACCGCGACCTCGTGGACGTGTATCTGGCAACGCGCTGCCGCTTCACGGATTGCCGCGCGCACGATGTCCGCGTCAGCGCACCGCAGGGAGCGCTGCCGTAGCCGCGTGTGCCAGGTGATGTGCGCGTACAGACCGAAGGCTCGATGTGCCACGTGGAGCTCGAGGCGAACCGCGTGGGATCGGCTGACCCCGGGGCGACGCCCCGGGGTCTACGATACTGGGGGGTGGCCCGGCTTCCGGAATCGAACGAGCGCTGGGAAGGGGCAGGAAAACGCGGCGCGACAGGGGACTGAGCCCCGGTAGGCGATTGGGGGTGTCGTTGGCGGAGGGAGGTCGGTGTGGTGACCCCGGGGCGCCCTAAAGGACTTCCTCGGGCCCTGCGGGCCCTCGGTCGCCGCCCCGGGGTCCACGACGCGTGGCCTCACCTGTCACACCGCGCACCGCTCGCTTGTCATATTCCGCGAATGGACGAGCGCGACGCCCAATTCACCGCCGCCCGGCCCATCCTCTTCGCCATCGCCTACCGCATGGTCGGGACTGTGATGGACGCCGAGGACCTGGTCCAGGATGCCTACCTGCGCTGGCGGGAGGCGCCCGAGACCGACGTCCGCACGCCGGCCGCCTACCTCACGACCATCGTGACGAGGCTCGCCATCAACTTTCTGGGCTCGGCAAAGCACCGCCGGGAGGCCTATGTCGGACCCTGGCTGCCGGAGCCCCTCGTGACCGATCCTTCCGCCGACGCGCAATCCTCCGTGGAGCTCGCCGAGTCGCTCTCGGTCGCCTTCCTCGTCCTGCTCGAGCGGCTGGCGCCGGTGGAACGCGCGGTGTTCCTGCTGCACGACGTGTTCGACTTGAACTACGCCGAAATCGCGCGGATCGTCGAAAAGACCGAAGCCAACTGCCGCCAGATCCTGGCCCGCGCCCGCGAGCGCGTCGGCACTGATCGCCACCGCTTCGATGTAAACAAGAGCCGGGCCGAGGCCTTGTTGGAGAAGTTCAATGCGGCCGCGGGAAGCGGGGATTTGGGCGGCCTGGTCGCTCTGCTGGCGGACGACATCACCTTGGTCGCTGACGGTGGAGGAAAGGCCAAGGGCGCGCTGACGAAGCCCGTGCACGGGAGCACGTCCGTGGCCAAGGTCATCCTCAACACCTGGCGCCGGGTGATCCCCGACGGCGTCGTGTTCCGCCCCGCGACCTTGAACGGCCGGCCGAGCCTGATCGCCTACGCGGGCCAGACCCCCCAGGCCGCGACGATCTTCGAGATCGGGCCCGAGCGCATCGAGCGCATCTACGTCGTCGCAAATCCGGACAAGCTGCACTCCCTGCCGACGCGCTGACGCAGCGCTGTCACACACAACCCCTCTCGTTGGTCATACGAATGACACCAACAAGAGGAAACCGTGGACACTCCGTACCTGCCCCCCATCGAGCGCCCCAAGGGCCTCATGATGAAACTCGTTTACGCCATATCCCGTCGCCGCTTCGGCCAGGTGCTCACCCCGCTCAAGGTCCACTCGGCGCGGATGCCCCTCGCCTTCGGGTCGTGGGTCGGGAAGGTCTCGCAGCTCGACAAGCGGCTGAGGCTGCCCGAAGAGCTCCAGCTCCTGATCCGGCAGCAGGTGGCCCAGATCAACGTCTGCGAGTTCTGCATCGACATCAGCCGCTGGTTCGCCGCGCAGCAGTCGCACTCGGTCGCCAAGATCGACGCCCTCAGCGAGTACGCCACCAGTCCCCTGTTCTCGCCTGCGGAGCGCGCCGCCCTCGACTACGTCACGCAGCTCACGTGCGAGAAGCGGGTGACCCCGGAGGTCTTCCACCGGATGGCAGAGCACTTTTCGGATCGGGAGATCTGCGAAATCGTGTGGCTGGTGGCGAGCGAGCACGTGTACAACATCTCGAACATCGGGCTCAACATTCACTCGGATGGGCTCTGTCGGGTGGACGGTCGCGCGCCATCGACGACGGCGGCGTGAGCTGGGGAGGGGCCCATGACCAACACCTCCTACCGGGTCACGACCGGACTGCTCGGCGTCGCCATGCTGGTTGGTGGATTCACCGACGTCACCCGCCAACCGGCGAACGTGCAGGTGCTCGTGCGACTCGGCTATCCGGTGTATCTCGCCACGATCCTCGGGATCGGGAAAATTCTGGCGGGGATCGCCGTACTGGGACCGCCGTGGCCGCGCCTCAAGGAATGGGCGTATGCGGGGATCTTCTTCAATATGGCCGGGGCCATCTGGTCTCATATCGCGGCGGGTGCTATCGACTGGCACATAGGCGCCGCGGCGGGGCTGATGGGTCTCACGCTCGCGTCGTGGGGCCTGCAGCCGGCGTCGGCCCTCCGTGTGTAGACCCCGGGGCCTACCCATACGGGTCGACCGAACTGTGCCCTGAGTCGAACGAGCGCCGGCACCGGCAAGAAGACGCGGCAGGGTGCGGGCTTTGCGGCCCCGCGTGGTGCGGCTATCTTGCTTGTCCTCGGCGTCTGAGCGGCTCGGCGGCTCGGCGTCTAGTATTTCGGGACGTAGCGCAGTCCGGTAGCGCACCTGAATGGGGTTCAGGGGGTCGCGGGTTCAAATCCCGCCGTCCCGACTGGTCTAACGCGAAGCACCGTTGGCAATTGCGCCGGCGGTGCTTTGTGCTTCACTAAGCGGCGGTGCCGTTTGTGGTGCTGTTTTGCCAACCACCTGACCCGGATCAGGGGGTCGGGGCGGCCGCATCAACCGGATGCGAGCGCCGCATCGCGCATCTTCTTCGGCTCGCTCATCACCGCCAACAAGGTGTCTGCGTCCGGTTGCTGATAGCAGGTGAGCAACGTCTCGGTATCCTTCCAGCCACCCGCTGCGGCGACGTCCTTGAGCGAGTGATGCTTTCGCTCTGTCGCCCACTTCCGGCGATACGGGTGCCACAGCCCACCTTCGAGCTTCGGGAGCTTGGCCTTCTTCTCCGCGACGTGCAGCCACTTGTCGAAGAGGTGGCGATCCATCGGCTGGTCGAGCTTGCGCTCGCCGGCGAAGATCCATCCCGTAATCGCCCCGAATCGCATGCGGAACTGCTTCAATTCTTCCGCGAGCGAGTCGGGCATCGGGACAACCCACTCCTTTCCCTTCTTGTCGAACTCCGCACGCCACCGGATAGCGCGACGTGAGAAGTCGATGTCCTCCCACCGGAGCTGCCGGATCGAACCGAGGCGCCTACCGGTGGCCTCGGCGAGCACGAGGGCCAGTTCCATCTTCGCCCATCGCGTCTCCTCTATCTCGGGCGTCGTCGACTCCGGATCAGCGGCGCGGCGCTCCGCGGCTTCGTGTTGCAACGCCTGCATCGCTGCCCGCGTGCGCTGAAACCGCTCCCACGAGGCGACGGGCCGGGTGGGGTTCTGCTCCCGCTGACGGCGCACGCCCGCTAAGGGATTGGCGTCCAAGAGTCTCGATCCGTTCGGCCGCCGAACCGTCGTGGCCCATCTCAACATTGTGTGAAGCAACACGAGGTCCATCTCCACCGAACGCGCGCGCACGGGTCTAGTCTTGGTACCGTCCCCGAGCACAACGCCACCTGCCGTGCGGCACGCGGCGAACGCCGATTGATCCCGGGCGGTCAACGTTCGCACGTCGCACTGCTCGCCGAAAAATCCGAATAGCACCCTCACGCGTGCTGCGTCGTCCCGCCGGGTAGTGACCTTATTGTCGAGGTACGTCGTAGACTCTGTCTCGTACCGCCGCCACAAGGCTCCAAGGGTGAGGCGTTCTGACCGGGTCGTGTCCTCCTGCCGCAACAGCTCGGACAGGAGAATTCGCCCTAGGCGCTCCGCCTCGTGCCGATCCCGCGTCTTGAGCGACCCATGATCCCGGCCCCGCCCAGGTACCCAAATGGTCCGATAAAACGTCCCGTTCCTTCGCTTTTCAAAGAGCCGAACGCGCATCCCTCGTTCACCGAGTGAGCGCGTCCATTTTCCATTCACTTGGTGCCATTCGTTCCGCCGGTTTCGAGTCGCCATGGGCGTCTCTCCTCACCGTCGGCTTCCAATGGCCCGAGCGTCGGCAACGGGATCATAGACGCGCGGGCCCTTGCTGACAACCACATTACTTTGCCGGGATCGCCGGCTGGGGAGGTCTGCTGCGCGGATTCTTGGCGCGTGGGGCCGTCCAGCGTTGGGCAGCCGTCCTTCGCGAATGAGCCTGGCCAGGTGGTCCTGGGAGTACCCGGACCTCGCCGATGCCTCGGCGAGTGTCAGTCGCTCATCGGCTTGCTCATGCAGAGCGCGCTCAACCAGGGAGGCTGCCCATTCGATTGCTCGCGCGCGCTCCTCGTCGCCGAAGCTATTGCGCAGCTCGGCGGCCTTGGAGCGGATTTCGGCGAGTGTACGCTCCAGCGAGTCCATAGCTCCTTGCCAGCGCGCCACGCGGCGGGCTCTCCGAGCGGGCGACGCTCTCCTTTCATTCTGTACTCAGCGATCTCCGGGGGCGTTCTCAGGTGAGCCCTCGCCGCAGTGCTCACGAACCGGCGAACCTAGGGCAGCACATGGGCTCGCGGCTGTACGGGCGCGGTAACGGGGCTCGGGAAGATGGGCGAGTGTTGCGGGATTGCTCGGGGGGTTCAGGCAGGAGCGATAAGATGATTAGGCGGGTCAGCCTAGACGGCGGCAGGGCGGTACGACGCGTGCCCCAAGCTAGCATGGGGCGCTGCGCCAGCGTACTCTAGAAGGGTCTGTAGAATGAGTGTGAGGGGCAGACCAGGTATCGAGCAATGACCCAGGACTTGACTCCCGCCGCTCAGCGGCTGCACGCGTACATCATGGACGGGCTCTTGAGCGACATCGTTGTGGCTCGCGAGTCCTACGGCCTGCTCCGTAAACTTGGCGAGCACAGCGCCGCCCTTCTTGCATCTACGTACGGCCATTTTTTCGACGCCCTCGACAGGAGCCTTCTCAACAACTATCTCCTGGCTATCGCTCGCATGTACGACCGCCCATCGAAGCAGTTTGAAGTCCGCAGCGTTCCCAGTGCCCTCGCCTTCATTCGACAGAACGCCGAGTATTTTCCTGTTCTGGAACGGCATGCGCTTGAGGCCCGGCTCGCGCACGCTGGGATGACACCCGGTGAGTTTGCAGCTCTCTCCGACGACCAACTCACGCTCGCTGTGCTCGAGTATTTCGAACGGAAGGTGCCTCGCGGCGGTGACGAGGCCGCCACAGACCTTTCCAGGGCTCTTCACGCTGTCCAGGCCCGGCGCAACAAGCGCGTCGCGCACAGCGAATACACGCCAAGTGAACTGTTTCCCAAAGTCACTTGGGCTGAAGCTGAGGCCTTGGTGCGGTTCGCCGAGGACGCCATCAGCTCCATCAGCTTCGGCTACTTGCGGCTCGCCCTGTCGACCGACGATGGGACGTTCATGCTTGAGGGTGATGCTGGAAGGGCACCGCGAGCGTTGGAACGCATGCTTCGAGCCGCGGGCGTGCTTGCTGACTCTCGGTCGCCTGCCGCCTAACGAGCGCTTGAAGTTGGCGGCGCGCGTAGATTGTGGAATGAATCTTTCTTCGGCGCGCCGCAGTTTAAGCGCGGTCCGTGAGGCCGCCCGAACCACCTTCGCAAAGAGACATGCGATGATCCGACTGCTCCCGCTCGCTGCTGCAGTCTTGTCGTCCGTCCTGTATCCACGCATTGGTAACTCGCAGGTGCATGAGAAGTACGACCGCTTTGTCGATCGTACAGTTGTTACTCTGTTCGTCCTCTATGATTCACCACTATTCGGCGCCTCGAAGGAAGTCAATGTACTCTATTACTTCACTGGCAAGGTTCAAAAGGCCCAGGCAGATACCGCAGTCTTCGTCGTCAAGCTTACTAGTGTTGGAACCGCTGACATCAGCGCCGGAGGATGGAAGCTTGCAGATCGTCCGCCACTTTATGTCCTCGTCGATGACACACTTCGTCTTGAATACCAAAGCGCCGATCGAGATTGGAATACCAACATGATCGGCCGAATTGGGTACAGCCTTGATGAGACTGTAGCCTATCCCATCCCGGCCGTGGACCTGGTTCGCATCGCCGGCGGTACCAGTGTTGCGTTCAAGGTTGGCCGTTGGGAACGGACGTTGAAACCGAAAGAGCTTGCGAGAATCCGTGAATTCGTGCCACGGCTGACCGACACGACACAGCATCAATCTCGCTGATTGCGGGCATCTTGACTCGTGCGGCCCAACAAGCGCTTGAAGCTACCGGCGCGCGTAGGATATTGAATGACTACTCTTTCTTCAGCGCGCCGCAGCTTTAGCGCTATCCGTTACGCATCACCACTTCCAACATCTGATCGTTCGAGGTCGTGTGAACGAGCCCCTTTCCAACGCTAGTCTGGTCGCTAGGCTTCGAGCGGCCCTGCCAGACGGTGAACTTCGATTCCTGTGCTCCTCCTCTCCTTTGAGCCTCACCTGGTTCCCTTCGCAGCCAACCGACCTTCAGCTGCTGCTCTCTGACCATAGCACGCCAGACGTGGAGGAACCGGAGGAAGAGGACATCCTACGGCTCGAATGGCGTAACGAAATCGGTGCCATCACGAAGGTTCTGGAAGAGGTGGACGCTCGCGACCCGAGCTTCGATCAGTCGACACCGGAGGCTCGTTTTGATGCCGGTCTGGATCGTCGCGCACGCGCGCTGAGCATATGGGACGCGTACGGTGTACCGCTGCGCCTACGCAAGAACGTTGTGTTCCGGATAGTTTCGCCGCGTGACCTCTTGGGCGATCCGATCGTCCTAGGGGTTCCCCTTCCGTTCTTTGTGGTGGCAATGTCCGCAAAGACGGCTCATGACTCAAGGAGTGTGGTTCAGTTGCAACGGGCCAGGTTGCGGTGGCGGTCCATAGCATTCACACTGGGAGCTGTGTCGCTTGCACTTCTAGTGATGGCCCTTACTTGATGGTGCTGCATAACAAGCGCTTGAAGCTGCCGGCAACCTGCTGAAGACAGTCCTCACCAGCGGTTGGACCAGCGGGGCGTTCTCACCCAAGCGCCTGGTTGCAGTGCTCACGCACGGAGCAGTTCACGCAGCGCTGCACGATCGAGTGACTCCGATTGACCGTGGCTGCGCTGCGACCGGCGCGGATCGCGTCCACGATCGTGCGGACCCGCTCCTCCAGCGCCCTGGTCAGTCCGACTTTGAACGTTCCCGTGGCGTAGCGCAGATATCCGAACGTGGCGGCCGCATCCTTGGTCGTGGCCCGCAGCGCGATGAGGTACGCGGCCACTTGAAGTGCGTCGCTTTCGTAGACGCGGCGACTTCGACGGCCGGGCTTGAGCTCCAGAGGTACGAACAGCGGGTGGCCAGCGGCCTCGAATTCGAGGAGATAGTCAGGCCGGCCGCGCAGGCCTAGTTGGGGGTCGCGCAGCAATACGGACTCTCCAAAACCGGTGTCTGATGCGACAATTCGGCCCGCACCCTGGCCTCTGGCGGTAAAGCCGGTTCGTTGGCGATACCAGCGGAGCGCGAGGTAGACGGCCAGCGCCCCGAGGAGCGCACCGGCCGCCAGCCCAAGGACCACGTATCGCAGCAGACTCACCGTGCACCCGTCCCGACTTGGGGCCATAGGAGCGCAACCGCAAGGAGCAGCCCTCCGACGAGAAGCAGACCGGTGATGAGGATAGCCGCCCGACCCTCGAGCCAGACGAGCCTTCCTACGCGACGGCCATGCGTCTCATGAGCGACGACGCCGGCCTCCTGACGCACGGACGCCACCCGCGAGGGCTCTCTCTCCATGACGTAGCGAAGGTGCCACGCCTTGGCGCAGTAGGCGTAGCTAGCGACCTCACTCGCCGTGACGTCCGCGTGAGAATCCGGCGGCAAACCGGAATGCGACCGATTCTCGGTCATGTCGACTCCATCGTGGTAACTACTGCACTGGTACCCGACAGAGCAGTCATCGAATTACTGCAAGCTGCTCGACGGATATCTCTCGGAGAACGGTTCGCTCACTTGCAAAGTACCTCATGCGGTGGGAGCGCTCAGAACTAGGAGGGCCTCGGCGGATGCCCGTTGTCAACGGAGAGCGACGCTCGGTCGCCAAACTCATCCGGTTCACACCGTCGGAACTGGAGCGCGTCCTCGATCAAGCGCAGGCGTCGGGGCGCCCGGTGGCGTGCTTCATCCGGGAGGCGTCCCTCGGCTCGCGCCCGAGGATGAAGAACGGCTCCGCGGGCGACGCGATCGTTCACCAACTCGCGCGTCTCGGCACGCGCCTGCGGGTCTTGGCGCGGACGGCGACCGAGCAGGGTCTACCCAACGCCACCGATTTCGACGCGGCTCTTTCCGACCTTCTCGAAACCATCCGCCAGATTGAGTAGAACGGGGATCTCGAGCCCATGATCGGCGTATCGAGCAGCAACAAGAGTTTCCGGGCGCTGGCTCGTTACCTCGTCGAGGGACGTGCCGAGGAGGCTGAGAACCGTGTCGCCTGGATTGCGTCCCGTAATCTCCCCAGTGACGATCCCGAGCTCGCCGCCAGGATCATGCGCGCGACCGCGGCTCAGAACGTCCGAGTCAAAGAGCCGGTATATCACGTGGCGCTCAGTTTCGATCCGGGCGATGTGGTCGATCGCGCGGCGATGGAGCGAGTCGCCGATCGAGTGGTGGAGACGTTGGGGTTGCAGGAGCAGCAGGTCTTGATTGTCGCGCACGCAGACCGCGACCACCCACATGTCCACCTTCTGATCAACCGGGTGCATCCCGAGACCGGGAAGGTCTGGAGTCGGTGGCAGGACTATCCGGCGATCCAGCGCGTGCTGCGCGAGGAAGAAGAAGCACTCGGTCTGCGGCGCGTACCCGGTCGGTTCACCGAGCGCGCGGTGTCGGAACGTGACGTCACGAAGGGACTCGCCGACGATCTGCAGACGTACGAGCGGCTCGTGGAGATCGGTCGACAACGGTATAACGTCGAGTTGGAGAGCGCAGCCGCGCAGGCCAGGCTCGCGCAGCTCGACGCGGCCGCGGAGCGCGCTCGGCGTGCCCTCGACACGCTCAAGCAGTCACTTCGCGCCGTCTATCGCGATCCCGATCACGCGCTTGGTTCGTTCCTTGCGGCAGCCGGCAAGGACCCGGCGGCAGCGGCACGGCAGATGCAGGAGACACCGGAGAGGTTCGGCGAGCTTCTGACCGTCGATCGGGGAATGGGGCGAAGCCGAACCGATGACTCTGCGGCTCGGGGGACGGCGCGGACTGCCGCTGCGGCGGGACGAGACGTGATCGAGGCCGAACGGGCGTTCAGAGTCGCCATCGCGCAAGCCCGAAACGGCCGCCGTAAGGAAACAACAGATGGCAGCGATCAAGAACCGGCGGACGCGCAGGCCGCCGTGCGAGCCGACCTCCAGCGCACTCAGGTGAGCCTGGGGAAGCTTCGCGACGAAGAGCAACGGTTGCCCGGACTCCACCTCCTGGAACGCGCGCTGGCGCGCGGGTTGTGGGAGCTGTCGCCGCCCGAGTTCAACCGTCTCAGGCTGGTGGTGACCGGGGCACAGTTCGGTTTGGCGCGTAAACTCCGCCATATGGCGCAGGATGTTGCGCTCGGACGCGACGACGAGATGTGAGGGAATGATTAAGGGCTGGCCTTCGAGGCGGGTTCGTTGTACTGTCGGTTCGATTATGCGTACCTCCTCGCGCGGTATGACGTCGGCGGTGTCCGACCCGTTCGAGCGGTTTGCCGCTGAGTGCGAGCTCCGCGTCTCGGTCGAGGCGATCTGCCTTGCTCCCCGAGATGTCCTTGCGTCACCGGTCGACGCAGACGAATACTTTCTCGTCACGCTGACCGGAGCCCGAGCGGAAGCTGGTTCGATTCACCTCCTCATCGTAATCCCACCAACCGACAAGAGAGCAGCACCCACCGCGCGTGATGCGCTATGGTGGCTTGCCGCGGATGCGTGGGCGATCGAGCGTGCCGAGGGGGATATGAAACGCTGGGCGTCCACGTATGACTACCCGGTCGAGAGCGCGGCGACGGCGCGGGTGTTCGAGCGGCAGGTGCGACAAACGGCAGGGTTGCGCGCTCTACTCTGCGGGAATCAGTACCAGCGGTTGCTGGAGCTGTACGAGCGCGAGGTCTCGGCGTTTGGGGAAGGTCGAACGTGAGTCCACGGTCGCTTCCCCATCACGCAACCTGACGCGCACCGACGGCCCCCATGCGGGGCCGTTGTTTTATCGACACTTATGCGCACCAAAGGACCGTATTGGCACGCATCGGAAGCTATGGAACGGCAAACATTACGGCAAACACTTCAACGAGCTGATGACCATGGCCGCGGGACTCCGCGACCAGGTACCCTAGGGAGGCTTCCGATGGCTGAAGCAGAAGGCGTCGTTGTCGTTCGGGGTGGGGCGCAAGGATTTGTCCAGGAAATCACCGCCGGCCGTCATCGCCTCGTCGCGGATGAGCCCGTCTCCGCCGGCGGCACGGACCGCGGGGCCAGTCCTTACGATCTCCTCATGGCCGCACTCGGCGCCTGCATGTCGATGACCATCGGGCTGTATGCGCGAACGAGGAAGTGGCCGCTCGAGACCGTCGTTGTCCGCCTGACGCATTCGCGCGTGTACGCCAAGGACTGCCTCGACTGTGTGGTGCGGGACGATACCCTGCTCGACCGAATCGATACTGCGGTTCAGCTCTCGGGTGCGCTCACAGTGGAGCAGGAGCGGAAACTGATGGAAGTGGCCCACAAGTGCCCCGTGCATCGCACCCTGAAGTCCCAGATCGACATCCGCGAGGTGTCGGTGTCTTAGCGCGCGATGGCCTGCCGCAGGCTGCCTTCATCCCGCTTGCCGTGATACCGCTCGCCGTTGATGAAAACGGACGGTGTTCCTTCGACGCCGTTCGCGATACCGCTCTGCACGTCCCGCTCCACACGCTCGGCGAATTGGTGTGTGGTCATCGCCGTGAGGTAGGCACGCATATTGACGCCGGTTGCCGTGGCCCGCTGCTCGAGGTCGACAGGCTCGAGATGGTACTGGTCCGCGAATAGGGAGTCGTGCATTCGCCAAAACGCATCGGGCCCGGCGAGCGCAGAGACGGCTTCGGCTGCCTCGGCGGCCATTTGCGCATGGGGGTGGATCTCGCGCAGCGGGAAGTAGCGATACACATACCGGAAGGAATCTCTGTCCCGGCGCCGCAGCTGCATGATGACCAGCTCCAGCGCGCGGGTGTAGGGACACTCGTAGTCGCCGTAGACGAGGATCGTCATTGGCCCCGATCCACGCACGTGGTCATCTTTGCTGACGTTCAACGTCATAGTCTCTCCCCGTAGACGTGGTAGTTTAGCACGGATGGGAACCCCAGCCATGAGCGTTGGCCTTTTGACGAGGATGCTGCGCGAAGCCTTCGAAGGGCCGCCTGGCCCGTGGACGTATTTCACCGACACCTCGCCGGGCTCCGGACTCTTCGCGACGATCGACGGCTTGAGCGCGGCCCAGGCCTCACATGTCGGCGGACCTGGCCGCACCACGATCGCTGCGCACATTCAGCACCTGAGCGCCAGCGTCGCGCTCTCGACCCGCGGATTGCGGGGAGAGTCTCCTTCGCGCGATCGCAGCGGGAGCTGGACCGTAGCCACGGTCGACGACGCCGAGTGGGCCGCCGTGCGTGCCCAGTTGCGCGATGCGTACCAGCAGTTGCTCGTTGCCGTCGAGACGCACGTGCGGTGGGACGAGGACGCGTTGGGCACGGCCATGGGCGCGATCGCGCACGCGGCGTATCATCTTGGCGCCGTGCGGCAGCGGCTCTCGGCGCCGTGAGAGGAGAATCTCAGTATGGGGAAGCCTGAAGACCGTGAGCGCGCCGACGTCGCCGCGGAGATCGGCGAGCGGCTGCGGAGCCGAGGGGTGGCGATCACGGGCGCCGAGCGACCTGACTATCTGGCGGATCTGCTCTCGGCGGTGGAGCGCTTCGAAAAGGCGGTCGAAGCGCACGGCGGGGACTTGATGGTTGACGACCTGAAGAGCCCGGAGCCCGACGACCGGCATTTCGTGCTGCCCCGGCGATCGCACAGTGAAACCATTCGAGCGTACATCGTACGCATCGATGTCGCTACGACGGGACTGCGTCGGCATCCGCGGCAGCCTGACTGAGCGTCACCCCTTTCGGTCCGCTCGCGTGGACGCTGTTCGGCGTCATCGTCCTCGTCATGTTGGCCATCGACTTGCGAGGCGACGCGGAACGCCGCGTCGGCACGCGCGCCGCCGCGATCCGCAGCACCGTATGGATTCTCGTGGGACTCGGGTTTGGCGTCGGGATCTACCTGTCGGCCGGACCGGAGGCGGGATTCGCGTACTGGGCGGCATACCTGCTCGAGAAGTCCCTCAGCGTAGACAATCTTTTCGTCTTCGTGCTGGTGTTCTCGTACTTCGGCATTCCGCCGCTGTACCATCCCCGGGTCCTGCTCTGGGGCATTCTCGGCGCCCTCGTGATGCGGGCAGTCTTGATCGCGACCGGCGTGGAGTTGCTGGAGCGGTTCCACTGGGTCATCTATCCGTTCGCTGGTTTGCTCGTCTGGTCCGCAATCCGAATGCTGCGCGGCGGAGAAGCCGCGGTCGCGAAGGCGTGTTGCGAGACGGGACCGCGCTGGGTATCCCGGATCATTCCGGTGGTGCCACGACTCGACAACGGGCGGTTCTTCACCCGCGAGGGCCCCGCCCTCGTCGCGACGCCGCTCCTGGCGACGCTCATCGCCATCGAGTCCGCCGATCTCGTCTTCGCCGTCGACTCGATCCCGGCCGTCCTCGGCATCACACGCGATCCGTTCCTGGTCTACACGTCCAACATCTTCGCGCTGCTGGGCCTGCGGTCGCTCTATTTTCTCCTCGCGACCGCGCTCGGACGACTGCGTTACCTACGCTACGGGCTCGCCATCATTCTGACATTTGTCGCCGGCAGGATGCTGCTATCGGACGTGCAGCCGATTCCCGTCGCGCTGTCGCTCGGCTTCATTGCCACCGTGCTGGTCGTGACCGTGGTGTGGTCGCTGCGCGCTTCCGCGGTGCCCCAGAGGTCGTAAATGGACCGCATCACGCTTGCCGAACTGGATGAGCTCCGTCGCAAAGGCGAGAAGGTATTCCTGCTCGACGCGCGCACAGCGGACGCCTACCGGAATAGCGCCACCCAAGCCGCCGGCGCGATTCGGGTCCCACCGGACCGAGCGACGGAAACGGTATCTGCCCTCGGCTTGCCGCAGGACGCATGGCTCGTCAGCTACTGTACCTGAGTGAATGAAGAAACAAGCGTCCGGGTGACGCGAGAGCTGCGGCAAGCAGGGTGGGAGCGGGCGCGGGCGTTGACCGGCGGCTGGGCGGCGTGGCTGATGAGCGAGCGTCCCCTCGAGCCACGCGAGAAGGACTAACGGCCTTGCCGTATCTGCTACTATTCAAACGATGACTGCCACGGCTGCTCTACCCAAGAACTCGGAAGCCTTCCCCCGCCTGACGGCGGCGCAGATCGCCCGCATCGAGCCCCACGGCACGCGCCGCACGGCCCTAGCGGGCGAGGTGCTCGGCGAAGCGGGCGAGCCCGTCACGAAGGTGTTCGTCGTCGTGTCGGGACGGCTCGACATCGCCCGGTCACCACGCTGGGTGGGCGAGGACGTGCCCAGCTTCAGTGAGGGGATGTTCACGGGCGAGCGCTCGATCCTGGCGGGCGGCCGCTTCCTCGCCCGCATCCAGGCCAGTACGCCGTGCGAAGTGATCGAAGTCGGCCGCGACGCGCTGCTCGAGATCATTCGGGCCGACGCCGAGTTGAGCGACATTTTCCTCCGCGCCTTCATCCTGCGCCGCCTGCAGCTGATCGATCAGGGCTTCGGCGACGTGCTGCTGCTCGGATCGAATCATTGCCAGGGATCGCTGCACATCCGCGAGTTTCTCACCCGCAATGGGCATCCCTACAGGTTCGTGGATCTCGATAGCGATGCCGACAGCCAGGCCATGCTCGACCAGTTCCACATCAGCGCCGGCGACATCCCGGTGGTGATCTGCCGCGGCACCCTGGTGCTGCGCAATCCCACGATTCAACAGGTCGCCGACTGCCTCGGCCTAAATCCCACGATCGATCGGACGACGGTCAGCGATCTCGTCATCATCGGCGCGGGGCCCGCGGGGCTCGGTGCCGCCGTCTATGCCGCATCGGAAGGTCTGAACGTGGTGATGCTCGAGGCCAACGCGCCGGGTGGACAGGCGGGGACCAGCTCGCGCATCGAGAACTACCTCGGCTTCCCGCTCGGCATCTCGGGTCAAGAACTTGCGGCGCGCGCCTACGATCAGGCCCAGAAGTTCGGCGCGAAGATCCTGATCGCCAAAACCGCAGCCCGGATCAACTGCGACAAGAAGCCCTACAGCGTGCTGCTCGGCGACGGCGACGGCGAGCCCCTGCTGACCCGCGCGATCGTCATCGCGAGCGGCGTCGCATACCGGCGGTTGAGCGTCCCCAACCTGTCGCGGTTTGAAGGCGCCGGCGTGTACTACGCCGCCACGCGGATGGAAGCGCAGCTGTGCGGGGATGAAGAGATTGCCATCGTGGGTGGCGCCAACTCCGCGGGCCAGGCGGCGATGTTCCTGGCGGAGACCGCGAAGCGCGTGCACATGCTGATTCGCTCCGACGGCCTGGCAAGGACGATGTCCCGCTACCTGATCAGCCGCATCGAAGCGCATCCGCGGGTCGAGCTGCACACGCGTACCGAGATCGTGAGCATGGAAGGAAATGGGCATCTCGAACAGATCGCCTGGCGTGCCGGTCGCGACGGCCCCGTACAGAAACAAATGATCCGCCACGTCTTCACGATGACCGGGGCCGAGCCGAGCACGAAGTGGCTCGCGGGCTGCATCGCGCTCGACCAGAAGGGATTCATCAAGACCGGGCCCGATTTGGCGGCCGAAGAACTAGGTGCCGCACACTGGCCCCTGGCTCGCTCGCCGTACCTTCTCGAGACGAGTCTGCCCGGAGTGTTCGCGGTGGGCGACGTGCGCAGCGGCAGCGTCAAGCGGGCCGCCTCGGCGGTGGGGGAAGGCTCGGTCGCGATCGCCGCCGTGCACCGGGTGTTGGCCGAGTGAGGGGCGATGGGGCGTGCGCGCACATCGATCAGATCCTGGCGACCAAGACGGTGAAGCATCCCGTCAAGCGGGAATGTGCCGAGTGCGTGAAGATCGGGGCGCAGTGGGTGCACCTGCGCGTCTGCCAGCAGTGCGGCGCCACGTTGTGCTGCGACGACTCGCCCAACCGGCATGCGACGAAACACGCGAATGCGACCAAGCACCCCGTCATCGCTTCCGGGGAACCGGGAGAGCGGTGGCTGTATTGCTATCCCGATGATCTCTTCGTCGAGTATTGAGACGCGCGAATTCGCGCGCGCCGCGGCCCTGGGCCTGTCGGATCATCCCCGCTGGCTGCCGTGCCGCTATCTGTACGACGCCGAGGGCAGCCGGCTGTTCGAGCGCATCACCGAGACGCCAAGT